>ENA-ORNY01000227-ORNY01000227.1-human-gut-metagenome-genome-assembly--contig:-NODE-227-length-42737-cov-24.589218_pt1 | contig 42737 bp, 40 predicted proteins | sample MGYA00242122_ERZ509036 | MGnify/ENA primary metagenome ERZ509036 (study PRJEB26280, sample SAMEA2338696) | human gut metagenome | biome: human gut; feature: human-associated habitat; material: faeces... | reverse complement strand
TTTTATAATTTATTTTGTAGGCTCTTTTCCTTACCCCAACTTTTATTATAGAGCCCTTTTTGCAAGGCTTTAGCTGCAGGGGTTGACATATTTTTGATTATATATTAAAATACCCGTTAGTGAGTAAACCGAGCGACTGCGGGCTGCAAAGCCGAAAGGCTGCACCCGAGGAAAGTCCGGGCTCCACAGGGCAAGAATAACGGCTAACAGCCGCCGGGGGTGACCCTAGGGAAAGTGCAACAGAGATATACCGCCGGTATTTTACCGGTAAGGGTGGAAAGGCGAGGTAAGAGCTCACCGGCGTTAAGGAGACTTAACGGCCCTGTAAACCCTATTCGGAGCAACACCGTGGAAAGACATTATGCATTTGCCCGATGCGTCTTAGGAGGTGGCATTGAGCAGTTTCGGCAACGGACTGCCAAGATAGATAGTCGTTCAAGACAGAACTCGGCTTATAGGTTTAGTCACTCTTATATGAATATTCAGCTGTTTTAAACAGCGAAAGCTTTAACTCCCGCAATGCTGTGTTGCGGGAGTTTCTTTTATTTATTCGATGTTTTTCAATTAATTTTGTGAAATTTTTATTTAACTCTTTTATACGGTTAGTTATTATGATATAATAAGTTGTGTATAAACTAATATATTATACAGAGAAAGGGAAAGTAAAATGAGTAGTATAGTAAGAAAATCTATCGCAAATGGTGTTTCCTTTAACAGTGTAAATGAGGAGCGTTTTAAAACTGCCAAAATATCGGTTACGATGTTTGTTCCTCTTGAGAAATCAACTGCCGCAGGTTATGCACTGCTGCCGTCGCTTCTTGCCTACAGCTGTAAAAAATATCCTGACGCTATTAGTCTTAATCGTGTTTTAAGCAACTGCTACGGTGCCGGCATTGGTGCGTATTGCAGAAAAATGGGTGAATGCTTAGCGATGACATTAACTATATCAGGAATTGACGACAGATATACTATGCAGGGCGAGAAAATATCTCCGGAGCTTGTTAACCTGCTTTGCGAGGTTATTTTTAACCCTAAAATTGAAAACAAGGCTTTTGCTGAGGAAGATTTTAACCAATGCAAGCGACAGCTTATCGAGGCTATTGACGCCGAATATAATGAAAAGCGTATTTATGCAATTTCACAGCTTACCTCTGCTATGTGCGAAAATGAGGCTTACGGAATTAAACGCTACGGCAGCAGAGAAGATGTTGAAGCTCTTACAGCAGCCGATATGTATGAATATTGGCAGAATGCACTGAAGAATTCCAGAGTTGAGGTTATGATGCTTGGCAGCAGTAACCCAAATATGGCACAAAAAATAATTGCCGAAAGGTTTTCACAGCTTCAGCGTAGGGTGCCTGAAATTAAAACAGAAATTATTAAAACCCCAGCCAAGGTTAAAAGCGTTACAGAAACCTCCGACATTGCTCAGGCAAAGCTTGTAATGGGCTTTAGAACAGCATTGGCAGAGCCGGAGGACGATACGGTGCCTATGAGCCTTACCGTTGCAATATTGGGAGGAACGCCAAGCTCAAAATTCTTTTTGAATGTTCGTGAAAAGCTCAGTCTTTGCTACTATTGTGCTGCAAGATTTGACAAGCTTAAGGGTATTGTAATTGTAGACAGCGGTGTTGAAAAAGAGAATATTCAGCGTACTGTTGAGGAAATAAAAAACCAGTTGGCAGATATGCAAAAGGGAAATATAACTGATTTTGAAATCGACTCTGCAAAGCTTGCACTTGCAAACAACTTAAAAAGCTCGCAGGACACGCTTTCCGGCACTGAGGCATGGTATATAGGTCAAATGCTTGACAGAAAGCTTTCTACTGTAGATGAGGTTGTCAACGCTTTAAACAGTGTTACAAAGGAAACCATAGTTAAGCTGGCTAATACAATTAAGCTGGATACTGTTTATTTATTACAGCCAAACAGCAGTAAGGAGGCAGAATAATGGAAAATATAGAGGAAATTCAGTGCAGTATTTCGGGCGACAAATATTATAAGATAAACCATAAAAGCGGTCTTACCATATATGTATATCCAAAGGAGGGCTTCTTGTCTACCTATGCACTGTTTGGAGCAAAATACGGTTCAATTAATACCGCATTTGAAAAGGAGGACGGTCAGCAGGCTGTTGTTCCTGACGGAATTGCACATTACCTTGAGCACAAGCTTTTTGAATGTGAAGATGGTGACGCATTTGCAAAGTATGCAAAAACAGGTGCATCTGCAAATGCATACACCTCTTTTGATAAAACCTGCTATTTGTTCTCATGCACGGATAATTTTGAAGAGTCACTGAAAATACTTCTTGATTTTGTTCAGGAGCCTTATTTTACAGACGAAACTGTTCAGAAAGAGCAGGGGATTATAGGGCAGGAAATAAGAATGTACGACGACGATCCTAACTGGAGAGTATCATTTAATCTTTTAGGTGCGTTATATAAAAATCATCCTGTAAAGATAGACATAGCCGGTACTGTAGAAACTATAGCAGATATAACGCCTCAAAAGCTATATGACTGTTATAACGGCTTTTATAATCTGCACAATATGGCTTTAACCATTGTGGGCGGCAAGGCAAAGCTTGATGTTGTTTTGCCTATATGTGACAAATATTTAAAGGAATCACCCGAAAAAAGAGTTGAAAGCACATTTCCAAAGGAACCTGATGAAATTGCCAAAGAATATGTTGAGCAGAAATTTCCTGTTTCAATTCCGCTGTTCCAGCTTGGCTTTAAGGAGCCGGTAAGCAAAGAACGCTTAACCGATAAGGAAATGGCTGAAAGTGAAATTTTGCTTTATGCTATTGGCTCCGGCTCTTCAAAAATGTATGAAAGCCTTGAAAAACAGGGCTTAATTAATAATACCTTTGAGTATGAGCATTTTGAAGGCCCTTTCTACAGCAGTGTGCTTTTTGGCGGCGAGTCTAAAAACCCTAAAGCTGCTGCAAGGGTAATAAAGGAGTATATAGAAAATTTAAAGGTAAGTGGTATTTCGGAAAAGGATTTTGAAATTGCGCAAAGGGCTGTGTACGGTGAAAACATAGCTGCCCTCAATAATAACGGTACGGTTGCGGGTATTCTTATGGATAACGATTTTGCCGGCAGAGAAATATTCGAGTATATTAAGTGTGTAAAAAACGCTACACTGGAAAATATAAATAGACGCTTGAATGAGCAGTTTGATATTTCCAAAGCAGCACTTTCGGTAGTTTTGCCACTTTAAAATTTTAGGAGGTTATTTTATGTATCATGTATCGTTTCCGGGCTTGGGTATTAGCGTGGAAATTAACAATCAAATTCAAATTTTCGGTCTGTCAATATATTGGTATGGCATAATTATAGCAACAGGCTTGATTTTAGCCGTAATATACGGCTGTGTAAATTCAAAGCGACTGGGTATTTCAGCTGATAATTTGCTTAACTGCGTTATTGTCGGCGTTATTACCGGCATTATAGGTGCAAGGCTGTACTATGTTATATTTAACTGGGACTATTACGGTGAAAATCCAGATAGAATTTTTGCTATACACGAGGGCGGACTTGCCATATACGGCGGAATAATAGGTGCCCTTATAGGCGGACTTATTGTTGCAAAAATAAGCAAAATGAATATACCTGCTCTGTTAGATGTAGCCGCAATAGGCTTTTTAATAGGACAGGGCATAGGCAGATGGGGCAACTTCTTTAACCAGGAGGCCTACGGTGCACCTACCGACTTACCTTGGGGTATGCTAAGCGAGGGTACAAAAAACATTGCAGTACACCCTTGCTTCTTGTATGAATCAATATGGTGCTTGTTGGGAGTTTTATTGCTTCACCTTTTCTCAAAATCAAAGCTAAGAAAATATTACGGACAAATTGCTCTTTTATATCTTGTATGGTATGGTGCAGAGCGTGCATTAGTAGAGGGCTTGCGTACTGACAGTTTATATATTCCTAACACCGGAATAAGAATTTCTCAGTTGCTGTCAATTATTATGGTAGTTGCAGGCGTTGCTCTGTTGGTATATTTCTATATCAAAAAGCTTAATAACCTAAAGACTGTTGAGCCTGCTGTTGATATATCTTATATAAAAAGCGACAGCAAGGATACAAGTGAAGAAAAAAACGAATTTGAAAAAGAGGGCGTTTATTCTGACAGTACTCCAAAAGCAAAAAGCACTAAGTTAAACGGCAGTATTGTTGATACACTCGATGATACCGACAAAAAAAGCGAAGATGAAATTGATGAGATTCTAAACGATATTAAAAATATAAAAATGTAGGAGGAGTATAGCAATGGCAAAAATAATTGACGGTAAAGCTGTATCTGCCAGTGTAAAGCAGCAGGTGGCAGATGAATGTGCGGAGCTTTTTAAGGCAACAGGAAAAAAACCGGGCTTAGCAGTAATTATTGTTGGTGATGACCCTGCCTCAAAGGTATATGTCAACAATAAGAAAAAGGCCTGTGAATTAGTGGGCTTTTTGTCAAAGGAATATGCTTTGCCGGCTCAAACCACACAGCAGGAGCTTATTGAGCTGGTTGAAAAGCTTAACAACGACGACGAAATTAACGGTATATTGTGTCAGCTTCCTCTGCCGAAGCACCTTGATGAAAAGGCAGTAATAGAGGCTATAAGCCCAAAAAAAGATGTTGACGCTTTCCATGCTGTTAATGTCGGTAAAATAATGATTGGTGACTATGACTTTTTACCTTGTACACCGGCGGGCGTAATGGAATTGCTTGCATACTACAATATTGACATTGAGGGTAAGGAATGTGTTGTTCTTGGCAGAAGCAATATTGTAGGCAAGCCTATGAGTATGCTTTTGTTACATAAAAACGGCACTGTTACAATTTGTCACAGCCGTACAAAAAATCTTGCAGAGGTTTGTAAAAGGGCAGATATATTGGTTGCGGCAGTAGGTATAGCAAGGTTTGTAACTGCCGATATGGTAAAGGAAAATGCCGTTGTTATTGATGTAGGCATAAACAGAATGGATAACGGTAAGCTGTGCGGCGATGTTGATTTTGAAGGTGTTCAAAAGGTTGCCTCATATATTACACCTGTTCCGGGAGGAGTAGGGCCTATGACTATTGCCACGCTTATGAAGAACACTCTTACAGCCTTTAAAATTCAAAATAAGCTTGTCTGAATTTTGCTTTTAAATATATTATGCTCGGCGGTTCTGCTTAAAAAAGTAGAAGCGCCGAATTTTTATTGGTTCTATGTCAACAGCCGGGGCAAAACCGAAAAAATATTTGAGCAAACGGTGATAATTAAGCTCGGCTTTTACAGCAAAGACCTTTCTATATAAGAAAAAAGCAGATGATTTTATAAAATCATCTGCTTAAAGCTTGTGTTATTTACTCTGCCTTCTTTACTGAAACTGTTACGGTGTAACTGTTAATGCACCAACAGCTTGTTTGATTAACAAAGGAAATAGTAACAGGTACCTCTTGAGAGCCTTCAAAGTTGCCGGCGAGCCTGCTTAAATCAGCGGTTGCTATAATATCCGAAGAAGTAATTTCACTAATTGTGTCTGTCGGGCCTGCTATTGTAATATCTATTGCACTTGTAGTAACAGACGCCGTATAACCCTCAGATATAGAGCTTAACAGGAAGTTGTCTATACTAACCACCGTTGTTGAATAGTCGCTTAAATCCAGAGAAATCTTTGCCTGCTCCTGGTTACTTATGTCGATACAGCCGTTTGGCAGTGATATTGCACTGGTAATCTGAGTTTTAGTAGGATCTAGAGTTGAGAAATCTATAGGATCCAGACTGATTGTATCAAGCTTTTCAATTACCTGCTGCGGGCCTGCAACCGTAATGGTAGACGGCTTAACAGTGGCAATCGTGGTCGTATCTATTCCGCTTGGAACATTTGTAAATGTTGGTATAATTTTAACATCCTTTTTAGGAAGTATCTGTATTGTAACCTCAACAGTCTTAGGCGTTACAGTTATCATATCACTGTTAAACGCCTCGCCGTCAGAGTCTAAAAGCTGAACATTCAGAGTTTTTGTTATATTAGAGCTTTGCTCTCCTGTTATTATATCCGACACCTGAGCTTTGTTTATCTTCTTAACCTCCTGCTCCGGACCTGTAACGGTTACAGTATCTGTAGACAGAACCGGTCTTGCCAGGTAATAACCGGCAAGGTTGCTGTCATCACTTTTTGGAAGTGTAACCTGAGATGTGTCAATGTTCTTATCTATTGCATATTCCTGTTGTCTTTCCTTGTCTACAGTTATGTTAATAACCGACGGTGTTACAGACAAAATTTCGTAATCGGTTTTAACGCTGTTTTTCTTTGCGGAAAGACTAATAGCATAGGTGTCCGCTACGGTAATTGCACTGGTGTTTTGTGCTACAACCTGTATATCGTTTTTGGATATAGAGCCGGCAGTAAGCCTGTTGCCTTTTATTTGTACAGTAACCTTTTGCTCACCGCCACGGTAAACCTTTAAGCCGTCAGCAACTGCTTGCTCCGGAAGCTCTATAGTAACAGGTACCTCAGTAACCGAAACCGTGCTTTCTTCACCGGAGGACGAAGCAAAAGCCACCCAGAAAATACAGGACAAAAGAAAGGAAAGCAACAGCAAAAATTTTGTATTATTAAATAGTGCTCTAACATTAATTATCTTTTTCTTTTTTTCCTTTTCCATTTGTACCCTTTTTATCCTTTCTTATTGATGAAAAAATAGGAATATAATCTACAAAATCATTTTTTGCTTTTGTAGATTCCGGAATTACAAGCTTTTCAAGGAGTCTGTACAGCTCGTCGCCATCCTCCATAAGCCTTAGCCTGCCCTTGTAAGCCATCGAAATGCCTCCGGTTTCCTCAGATACTACAACTACAACGGCGTCTGAATCCTCACTCATACCAATAGCTGCTCTGTGTCTTGTACCTAAATTTACATCAACATCCTGATTGCGGCGTGTTAAGGGCAATATACAGCCTGCCGCATATACTCTGCCGTTTCTTATGATTACAGCACCGTCGTGTAAGGGTGCTTTGTTAAAGAACATATTGCCAAGCAACGGTACAGAGGCTTCTGCATCTACTATTGTACCCGTGTTTATAATATCGCCAAGCTTTGTTTGCCTTTCAAAGACTATTAAAGCACCTACCTTTTTATTACTGAAGCTTTTAGAAACGGAAACAACCGCATTTACGCAACGCTTAGTTTCCTCGTAAAGCTTTTCTGCCTCGTCCTGATTTGAAATGCCAAAGTATCTCGATATTTTACTTCGACCGATTTTTTCAAGCACATTTCGTATTTCCGGCTGAAAGATAATTATTAAAATCAGCACACCAAATTCCATAAAGGTTCTTAGTATTGCCGAAAACATTGTTAAATTCAAAAAGGAGGAAACAAAGTATATTCCTATTAATATAGCCGCACCTTTAAGCAGCTGTACAGCCTTAGTATCCTTTACAAACTTTATTAACGCATAAATAATAAAAGTTACGCACACTATATCTATAACATCTTTTATTTCAAAAGTCTTTATAACAGATAAAAAGGACTGAAACCATGACACAATAAAATCCATGATTATCCATTCCAATCTATAACATCTTATTAATTGCAGTCCTAAATTCAACCGCAATTCACATAGTTAATTTTATCACAAAATTTTAAAATGTACACTACTTTATTTGAATTTTTTATTTTCAAAATATGAAATATTTTTTATTGCATTTGCTAAGGCGGCAATGTCATTGCTATTATTAAAATAGGACATAGAAGCTCTTACCGCACCTGTTTCCTCTGTACCAAGCATCTTGTGGGTTAAAGGTGCACAATGCAGTCCCGCTCTTACCGCTATGGAATATCTGCGGTTTAAAATATCTGCGGTTTCCTCGCTCGATTTGCCGTCAACATTGAAGGAAATAAGTGGTGCGTTGTATTCTGCCGACGGTTTTGGGGTATACAAAACAACACCGTTTATTCTGCTTAGCTTGTCATACAGTGAAACCAACAATGAATACTCGTGGCTTTGTATTTTCTTAATGGACACACTATTAACAAAGTCTATACCCTTTTTCAAGCCACAAATTCCCGGCAGATTGCAGGTGCCGCTTTCAAATCTGTCCGGCAGTGCTTCGGGCTGCTTTAAATCCAGCGAGCTGCTTCCCGTTCCGCCGCAGACCAAAGGGGATAGGCTTTCAGGCTCCTTTATATATAAAATCCCTGTTCCCATGGGGCCCATTAAGCCCTTATGTCCCGGTGCAGCCAAAAAATCTATATTTAGCTCTTGGGCATCTATCGGCAAAACGCCTGAGGTCTGTGCCGTATCAATTAGCACCTTTATACCATATTGATGTGCAAGGGCTGTAAGTCTGCCAACAGGCAGAATGGTTCCGGTAACATTTGAAGCATGGGTTATAACAAAAAGCTTTGTATTATGATTTATTGCATTTCTGAAATTATCAACTGTAGCGTCAAAATCACCGTGTACTACCTCAGCAACAGTATAGCTTACTCCTCTGCTTTTTAGAAGCTCAAGGGGGCGTAAAACAGAGTTATGCTCTAAATTTGACACAACCGCATTATCTCCTGCTTTTAAAAAGCCCATTATAACAGTATTCAGTGCATAGGTACAGTTTGGGGTAAATATAATATTTTCAACATTTGGAGCATTATAAAAATTTGCAACAGTCTCCCTGCAGTTATACACAAGCTCGGCAGCCTTCAGTGACATTTTATGTCCGCTTCTGCCGGGATTTGCTCCGTAATTTTGTATTGCACTGTTAACAGCACCATATACTGCCCGTGGCTTTGGAAAGGTTGTTGCTGCATTATCTAAATATATCATTTATACACCACCTAATTAACGGCTAAAATATTTATATTGTTTTCTTTCAAAATGCTTACGGCCTTATCTGCATTTTTAAGCAGTACCAAGCTATAGCCGCAGCCCTTAGAGTCTGATATTTTTGATGTTTTTACTATATCCGCATATATTCCGTAATTTCTGAGAATGGATTTTGCTTTCATAGCATAGGTAATTGATGATACCGAAATAAACTGCTTTGTCATATACTTCACCTCATTATTCATTTAAACTCAATTCTTTTTAACATATTATGCTTTATGTCTTTTATTAGTGATATTTATAGACCTAATACTTAATGAAAGTAAAAGCAGGTATGCCGTTTGCGGTGCTGTTGACACGCTTTTGACATACCTGCTCTTAATAAAAGGGGAGAGGATAGTTATTATTTAATTTAGTGCTGTTTTTAATGCGGTAAGGTTATCTGTCATCATTGAAAGATAGGTTTCGCCATTATTAAACTGTTCTTTTGAAAGATTGTGGCAGGAATAAAAGGTAAGTACCTCGGCACCTGTTTCACCGGCTATTGTATCTGCTACAGCCGAACTGCTAAGCTCTATTTTAAAAACCACCGGAATTTTATCCTCTTTCACCTTGTCAGTCAAAAAGGCTATAGTAGAAGCACTTGGCTCGGTTTCGGAAGCACAGCCCGGAAAAGCGGCATAATATTTAAGCCCGTATTCCTTAGTAAAATAAATCAGCGGAAAACGGTCGCCGAATATAATCTCGCTTCTTTTACCGTTTTTTACTATTTCAGAAAAGCTTTTGTCCAGCTTCTCCAGCTTAGACACATAGTCCTTGGTATTCTCTTTGTAGTATTTATTATTTTGACTGTCAGCCCGGCAAATTGCGTCGCTGATAGCATTTACCATTTTAACTGCATTTTTAGGTGATGTCCAAATATGTTCGTCAGTTTCCGGTTCGTCGCCTGCCTCATCGTTGTGCTTTTCCTCCTGCATTCCCTCTACGGTTTCTTCCTGCAGGGTATCAACATAATCAATCAGCCTTACAACTTTTGTTTTGCTTGTGTTTACAGAATCCAGTATATTGTCAACCCAAGCGTCGCTTTCTCCTCCTATATAAAGGAACACATCTGCCTCCTGGATACTTATAATATCCTGTGGGGTAGGCTCATAGGTGTGCGCCTCTCCACCCGGTGGAATCAGCATTTTCAGACTGCCCTTGTCGCCTGTAATTGCTCTGGCAAAATCGTACTGCGGAAAGATAGTAGATACTATTTTAACTCCGCTGACTTGGTTCTCCTTTTGACCACAGCCCGAAAAAACAGATGCAATTACTATTGCCGGCACTATAAACAATAAAAATATTTTCTTCTTCATTCTTACCTCCTGTTACATAAAAACTCCACCGCAGATATTTCCGTGGTGGTGTTTCTATGTATATTAAATATTATTTGCTAAAATCACTCTATAATTCTTCTTATAGTATAATATCCGCCTATGTTTGTGTCGTGCATAATCATATAGCCTGTATCATAGGCATGCACTCTTCCGCCGTTACCGTCATAAATAGCAACATGACCCGGGTAGCAAAGAATATCGCCTGCTTTTGCTTCCTCTATAGATTTTACCTCTGTTCCGGCAAGATACAGGTCAGTACGAACGCCCCACAGGTTAATGCCAAATCTTTGGTAAACCGCACATATAAAGCCGGAGCAGTCAACGCCTGTTGACAGGTCTGTTCCACCCCAAACATAAGGTATCTTTCCGACATATCTAAGTGCTTCTTCAATAACCGAATTGGCAGGAACAGGGTTTACAGGAACATACACGCTTGTGCCCTCAGGACAGGTTACAACAGGCATTGTATTTTCAGCTGTAATTTCACATTTTTTAGAAAGATATGTGCCGTCTATGGTAGTACATACAATGTCACATTTACCGTCGCCTGTAATTGTAACATTGCCGTCATTATCTACACAGGCGACATTCTCATTTGTGGAATGCCAGGCAACATCTTGGTATGTAGCATTTTCAGGGTAAACAGTGGCTGTCAGCTTAACAGGCTCGCTTTGCGGGCCGCTGAAATCATAGCCTACATAATCAAGAAACAGCTCATCAGCCTTAACTATTTTCTGAACCGTAACTAAGCATTCGGCAGTAATATCATTAGCAGTTGTGCAATATATTGTGGCAGTGCCCTCAGATACAGCCTTTACCACACCCTTGTCAGATACCGCAGCTACGCTCTCGTCAGAGGACGACCATTTTAGCTTTGTTTCGGTAACTGTATCCTCAGGGGTAATCGAAGCACTTAGCTTTAGCAGCTCGCCTACATCTGTTAAGGTGTATTCTGCTTTATTAAGCTCAAGAGCTTCAGGGTAAACAGGCGTTGTCACGGTTATTGGCAGTGTTGCTTTTATGCTGCTGCCTGCTTTCTGACAGGTTATAGTGGCTTTACCGTCTGCTACACCTGTAACTATTCCGTTTTTATCCACCGTTGCCACGCTTTCGTCACTGCTTGACCAATTTAATTTATATTTGCTTAGGTCAATTCCGTCAGCCAACTCTGCTGTGTATTTATCTCCTGTAGAAACTGCGGCCTTTTTCTTTACAAATGATATTTTATATTCTTTTTTAGGCAGCCTCTCATCAGCCGTTGCGTCTTTTTGTGAAGTGCTTTTTTCGGTTGCTTTTTCCACAACAGTATGTACCGGGCTTTCTTTTCCCGAAAGTCTATCAGCGTAGTTGCCTCCTATAATTCCACTGCCGGCAAACAAAGCACCGGCAGTACCGGCCACAACTATTACCGCCAGAGTGCTTCCTACAATCGTAATCGCTTTCTTTTTTCTTGGTACAGCTTCTTTTTTCTGCTTTTTTAGTGAATTCATTATAAAACCCCATCAATTCTCTATGTAAAAATGTTTACATATTTATAATAACACATTACATTTTTGTAATCAACGAAATTTACTAAAAATTTAATAACTGTTCATATTGTTTGTAATATATTCATTCTGTTATTCGCCGTTATATATTTATAACCTGCTCCATATCCTTTGGCAGCGGTGTGGTTACAGTTACACTTTTGTGAGTAACAGGGTGAATAAATGTTATGGTTTTGCAGTGAAGAGCCTGTCTGTTTATATGCTCCAAAGAACCACCGTACATATCATCTCCTGCAAGGGGGTGACCTATATATGACATATGCACCCGTATTTGATGTGTTCTGCCTGTTTCAAGATTAAACTCAAGTAAAGTATGGTTGTTGCCGATAATTAACGGCTTATAGTGTGTTACGGCATGCACGCCGTCTGCAGTACCTGCGACACGCTGGATAGTATGCCCCTCTAAAAGAGATATATTTGCATTAACCGTCCCCGGCTCTGTAATTATACCCTGACATACTGCCGAATAGACCTTTTTTACATTCTTCACAAGGTTTGCGGCTGCATAGCTGTGCTTGGCTAACAGCACAAGTCCGGTGGTATCACGGTCAATTCTGTTAATAGCTCTAAAACAGCTTGTACAGCCCTTGCTTTGCAGATAAAAAGCAACGCCGTTTGCCAAGGTGTCATCAATATGGTTGTGTGTCGGATGAACCGGCATAAAGGGCGGCTTATTTACAACTAAAATATGCTCGTCCTCGTAGCAAATGTCAAGGTCTGTTTCTACAGGAATAATTTTGTTATTATCCTCCGGCAGTTTAACCCTTATTACATCACCTGTATATACATTATCTATTACACGCAGCAAGCTGCCGTTTCGGCTTATGCCCAGCGGAGTAAGTTTAAGGGCAGTCAGCAGTCTTACGGAGATATTGCAATAATTACGCAAAAACCACTTTGCCTGTGTGTCGTTATATTCCTTTGGAACTGTAAAATTTAAAATAATATTACTCATATTCTTGACACCCACAAAAGTACCGACACAACCGCTATAAGCTCTGTAAAAAATATTATCGGTATGCCTGCCATAAATTTTGCCTTTCTTGTTTTGTGGTGTATTATCCTCATAGTTATATACATTCCCACTGCGCCGCCCAATGCGGAAACAAGCAGTAAATCAGCTTCCTTTATTCTCCACCTGTTGTGCTTTGCCTTTTGCTTATCTGCTACTGTTATAAAAATTGCAACTATATTTATAAGTACTAAATAAATTATAGTGCCGTATAGTAAATACCGCAATTTTCCACCTCTATTGTTACCGAATATTTAGCCTGTGCCAAAAGTATATATATAATAGCACATTTTACAGAAATTGTTAAGACAGTCTTTGCTGAAAAAACATTGGAAGGAAGATAACAAATGATATTAAAAATTAAATGCAACAGAATATGGTGTATTGCGGTTGTTGTTCTGGTAATAGCTACAATTACAGCCTATTGCTTTAACTCACTAAGCCCCGTTAAGCCGAGAGCGTCCGAAGCATACAATGTGCTTGGGGAGGCGGTGCCGATAAATAAGGCTGATGTTGATAATATAAGAGGTGTGTGGGTGCCGTATATGTCCCTTGAAACCAAGGAGCATACCGAAAAATCCTTTAAAAAGTGCTTTAACAAAATTATAAATACAGCAAAAGAGAATAAAATAAATACGCTTATTGTACATATAAGACCATTCTCCGACGCACTGTACACCTCCAAAATTTACCCAAGCTCTCACATTGTTACAGGCAAGCAGGGTGCAGAAATGGATTTTGACCCATTAAAATATATGATAGACCAATCCCACAAGAATAATTTAAAATTTCACGGTTGGATAAACCCATACAGAATATGCACTGAGGATACTCCAAAGGAATTATCACAAAAAGGCGTGCTTAGCAAGCTGGACAGCAATGATATTTTGGAATATGACGGTGGTAAATATATAAATCCTGCAAGCACTAAGGGACAAAAATTAATTATAGACGGCGTTAAGGAGGTTGTAAAAAATTATGATGTAGACGGAATACAGTTTGACGATTATTTTTATCCCGCTGCCGAAACAGCAATAGACGCCGACAGCTACCTTAATTATAAAGAAGGCCTTGACGCAGAGTGTATACCCCTTACCCAAATACAATGGCGAAAAAGCAATGTAAATATGCTTGTCAGCAGTGTATACAGCAGTATAAAGGCTATAAAAAGCAATGTGATTTTCGGAATATCGCCGCAAGGAAATATAAATAACTGTCTTAACATTGGTGCTGATATTTACACCTGGTGCAGCACCAAGGGCTATGTAGATTATATATGCCCCCAAATATATGTAAATTTTAAGCACTCTGTTCTTCCGTTTGATACAATGCTTAAACAGTGGCAGGACGCAATGCAAAACAGCACGGTGCCTTTATGTGTAGGTCTGGCACTTTATAAAGCCGGCAGTAATGATGATGACGGCACTTGGAGGGAGGACAACGATATATTAATGAAAGAGGTTGAATACTGTAAAAAGCAAAATATTAACGGCTTTATGATATACCATATTGATTATTTTAATAATGATAATGCCTCAAAGGAGGTTGAAAATGTTTTAGCCGTGCTTTAAATGAGTATACAAATTGTATAAAGCATTATATGCCCTTAAATATACTGTAAAAATTGACAGCAGACATAAAAAGAGTTAATATAGGTTTGTATGTAAAAATACAGGAGGAGTTAAATATGCTAAGGAAAATACTGGCAATATCACTTTGTGCAATTACTCTTGCCGCTGCTGCAGGCTGCAGTAGTTTTAGCACAACTATCGACAAATTTACCGGTAAACAAGAGGAGTATCCTGTAAATGTAGGTCACGACACAATAACAGCAAAGCCCAAAAGGGTTGCAGTACTTGACGATAATGCTGCCGACATTCTTATTGCCTGCGGCTATAGTGATAAAATTGTAGCAAAATCTAAGGATTGCAGTCAGGAGGAATTAAAAAATGTAAAGGAATACGGTACAGACGCAAATCCTGACACGGCATCCGTAAACAATTTAAACCCTGATGTTGTATTTACAGCCGACAGCATAAAATACAGCGATTATAAGGCAATGAAGGACAGCGACACAGCAGTGCTTAGAATAAAGCCTGCCTCAGATACAGAGGAGCTTAAGCTTCTTTATAAAAACCTGTGCAGGGTTATGGAGGGCAGCATAACAGGGGAAAGGTCAGGCGAAGAGTCTGTTAATAAAGTACTCAGGTCAATGGAGGCAGAAAAAAGCAAAAACAATGTAGTAAAGGGCTGTTATCTTTTTAAGCTTGATGATAAAAGTGCCGTTACCACCGATATGTTTGCAAATACAATTCTTGAATATGCAGGAGTTCAAAATATAGCTGTTGATACGGATCAAAACGGTGCTATGCCCATATCCAGAATAATTGCCGCCGATAAGCAGGAGGGCTTTGCGTTTTATGTACTTTGCGAAAAAGGACTAAAAGCCAAAATTCTTCAAAGTGATGAATTTAAAGGCAGTAATGTAATTAATAAAAACAGAATTGTTGAGATACCGTCTGTTTATTTAACCAGACAAGGTAATACTGCCGTACAGGGCATTAAATATATAGAAGACCGACTGGCAAAGCAAAAAGAGGTCAAGGGCAAGAGCTTAACTGAGGATTACGGAGTAGAATTATACGACGGAATTTCGTACAGCTTGGAGGATCAAGACTATGTAGTACTTGCTTTGCAGCAAAGGCTGGACGACTTAGGCTATCTGCCGATAAATCCTACCGGATTTTACGGTGACTCTACAGCAAGTGCAGTTAAGGAATTTCAGGTAAACAATGAGCTTAATCGCCGTGACGGTGTGGCCGACTATGAAACACTGGAAAGACTGTTTTCTACAGCGGCCTACTCAAGGGCTATTCCAATTAAAGAGAGTACTAACTCTACTGTACAGTCTCAAGGTCAGGTTCAGGCAACCGAGCCGGCAACCTTTGAGGTTACCGCTGAGTAATAAATGCTATATTTATAAGACGGGCATTTATTATATAACCCGAAAAAATAAAAACCTCTTATTCACTAAGGCAGGTATAGTCAGGCACAACCGGCGGCATGGTAAAAAGCTTGGCATACCTGCTTTGTTTTGAAACTGTAATACTTAATTTTCTACAAAAAATAAGGTGTACTTTGTTGATATGTGCTGTATATTGTCTTGATTCCTTGAAAAAACATAAAAGATGTAGTAGTATATATAATGGTTATTTGTAATTGCAGGCTTTTTATATTTTGCTGTAAAAAGGTCTGCTGTATAAAAGCGGGGGAGGATTAAAATGCCTAATCAAAATATCAATGTGTTGGAAAAAAACTGTACATACCTTAATGTTTTCTACTGCAGCTTAGAAAATCAGACTGTACCTGTAGATATTCTTACAGATGCACGCAGTCGTTTTTTTATTTCAGGCGGTAAAAAAACAAAGGACAAGCTTTCATTTACATACAACGGAATATCCTATTCATATTCCTACCAAATTCAAACCAACTCTAAGACTAAATGGAAAGCTACAGCAAACGGTGTTACATCTGAGGAATTGGTATTGGATCCGTCTGGATATGGAATTATATACAAAAATCAAAAAGGTTTTATTGTAAAAAGAATGTTTTTTAATCACTCCCATATCTGGCAAAAAACAGAGTATTTTAAAAATGGAAGCAGTGAGCCTACTGTTTCGTTAATGCCGTGGCTAAATGACGACAGAGCGGCTATTGCACTTTATGACGGTGAAGTATCCTTCCCGCAAATACTTTTTGCACTTGAAATATCTGACAATACTTATTTAAACGACGAAGCTGTTGCAAAATGCAGGCCCTTGGTTAAGGCAACGGTAAACGGCAGAACATATTATTTTGGTGACGAAGAGGTTCAGGCACGATGGAATTTGATTATAAACGGCACTAAATCCAACAAAAAAGAAAGTCAGACAAATAAAAACAATTATTTCAATATTGACAATTTAACCAAAAATGTCAAGTATAAAAATCTTGCAGCGTCGGCGACTGTACTTAATATAAACAGCGTTTCCCCTAAAGTAAAATACGCTGCACCGGCTGACAAAAAAACAGCATCTCAACAGGCTGCAAATTCTGCATCTGTCGATAACGCTTCATCGGCCGATGCTTTAAACGATGACAAAAGCACTGCTTATAGAAAAGCAATAAGCAATGCACTAAAGCCGGCGGCCGATACCTACAGTGAAATTACAAGCTCTAAGGCAAATGTAGGTACAAATAAGGGCACAGATGTAGGTGCTGCCGAAAGCAACAGCTCTAATGCCAAACCTGAAGATATTATGGACGCTCCGGCTATGCAGGATGTGGATGTTTGTAAAAATCCGGGTAATGAGGCCGACAACGCCGACAAACAAATTTCACTTTCACAAAAGGAAAAGGGATATTACTTTGGCGAGCTTGACAGCTTGAAGCGTCGCAGCGGGTACGGCAGAACTGCCACAGCAAAGGGCAGAACACTTTACGAGGGCGAATATTCCGAGGATATGAAAAACGGTTTTGGCGTTTCATATTTTAAAACCGGCAAGCTTGCACACATAGGAAATTATAAAGATAATAACTATGACGGCTTCGGCTTGGAATTCAGAGCTACCGACGGCTGCATAACTGCCGCAAACTTTGAAAATAATACAAAAAAATATGTCAGTGCAAAGTTCGATAAGCTTGGTCATTTACTGTATGCAAGAAGCTCCTTTGAAAAAAATGGTGCAAGGGTAACCTTTAATTTGGAAAACGGCGAAATGTTTATACCTAAGGTTGAAAACGGTACACCCTTAAATTTTGGCACTGTTATTTCAGCAGACGGCGTTTTAATATACAGCGGTGACTACAAAAACGGAAGCAAAGAGGGAGCAGGCACTCTGTTTAATTCCGACGGCACCGTAAAATATACAGGCAGCTTTAAAAAGAACATATATAACGGAAACGGTACCTTTTATTACGATAACGGAAGCACCTATACAGGTGAATTTGCAAACGGTGTTCCTAACGGAACGGGCGTGCTTAAAAATTCTGTCGGAGATGTTGTATATAAAGGTCAATGGAAAAATGGTATGTACAATGGCGACGGAAGACTTTATGACAAAAACGGCAGCTACTGTGCAGGTAAGTTTGTAAACGGTGAGGCAAAGGGCACGCTTTCAATATATGACAAGAACGGCGTTATTATATATAGCGGTACTATTTTAAACGGAAAGCCAAACGGCAGCGGTATTTGCTACAGCAACGGTGTGAAGGTATATGACGGACAGCTTTCGGACGGTATAAAATCCGGTACAGGCAGACTATACAGCAATGACGAATGTGTTTATATGGGCAGCTTTGAAAATGATATGTTCAACGGCTTTGGCATCAGCTATAAGCATACCAACGAGGAATACTGCGGTATGTGGCAGGACGGCAAATATAACGGTGCCGGCATATTAAATATTGACAAAAATACCTTTATGGCAGGCAATTTTAAAGATGGCATACCTGACGGCAGAGTGAATATAATTAAAAACAATGTGCTTATAAACGAATGCTTCTATAACGGTGGCGAATGTGTATATATGCATGAATATTCAAAGGACGGCACAAGCATTATTTATGACGGCAATGTAAAAAACAATCATCGTGAGGGTATGGGCTGTATTTTCAGCGATTACGGCGAAAAGAAGTTTGAGGGTATATTTAAAAAAGGAGAGCCATATAAGAGCATGAAGGTCTCTCTGCGTGAGCTGCAGCCTCTTGAATATGTGGCAAAGCTTAAAGACACCAAATACGAAAAGTTCAGACATTATAAAGAATTTGTTGTAGAACAGCCAATGCTTGGCGGAGTATTTTCGGGGCAATTAAATAACGGAAAGCCTGACGGCAAGGGTACAATACTTTATGCAGACCACAGATATACCGGAAATTATAAAAACGGTTTGCCTTGTGGAAATGGTACAATATATTTTGGTGACGGTACTGTAGTAACCGGTATATTTACCGACCAGGAGTTGGCAAATACAAAGGCAATAAAATTTGCAAATACTGTTTACTATTTGTTGGAAAACTAAGAAAGGCTGGTAAGATATGAACCTTCTTCTCAGTGTACCGGCAGCCAACGCAACAGCAGACGGTGCTGATATAATCGAAAAGCAAGTACAGCAGTCAACCGGCTTTCTCGAAAAGCTTTTAAACGGCTTTTTAGATAAGCTGCCGTCACTTATTTTCGGCGTTATTATTTTTGCTATAGGTTGGTTTATCGCAAAATACCTTACTAAGCTAATAATGAAGTTTATTGAACGCAGTAAAATAGATTCATCGGCAGAATATTTTATTAAATCTCTTTTACTTGTGGTGTTTAGACTGCTGGCTGTGTTAATAGCCCTTGGTCAAATGGGGGTAGATGTTACCAGTATTATTACAGCTGTAGGTGCAGCTACAATTACGGTAGGTTTGGCCTTGCAGGATACCTTGGGAAACATTGCAAGCGGAGTTTTACTTATATTTACGCATCCGTTTAAAGAAGGGGATTATCTTAAAGTAGGCTCTGACGAGGGCACAGTAACCAAAATATCCCTGTTTTCAACACATATAAATACGGTTGACAATAAAACCGTTGTCATTCCAAACAGAAACATAACAGGCTCAAGTGTAATTAACTACTCATGTAATGAGAACAGACGGGTAGACCTTACCTTCAGCATTGCATATGAAAACGATATACTTGAGGTTAAAAAATTAATACGCAAAATTGTTTTGTCAGAAGATAAGGTCTTAAAGGACGAGGAAATAACTGTAGGTATTTTCAGCCATAATGACCGCTGTTTAACAATTGATGTAAAGTTTTGGTGCAAAACTTCCGATTACTGGGATTTGTACTACAAGCTGGAGGAAAACATAAACATAGCGTTTAACGAAAACAATGTTATTGTTCCTCATCAAATTATTATAACAAAATAGTTTTATTTCCTTTTATCGGTATAACATAAAAAACTATATCAATACCCAAAAGAGGCTGTGCGAAACTTTAGCACAGCCTCTTTTGGGTATATGTTTTAATAATAATCATTTTAATTGTACAGGCTTTTATAGCTTACTCCCAAGCTGTCGGCAAACTCCATAATACAGTCATTACTGCCGGCGGCTTCAATACATTCAAGCTTATCACATTCAATAACAGCCTGCTCATTTATTTTTATAACAGAAGACGGTAAGGATATTTTCATTAAGCTTTTGCACTTATTAAAGGCGGCATAGCCGACGCTTTTTATATTGTGTTGTGCCTGAACCTCCTTTAAGGAAGCATTCTCAGAAAAGGCATAGTCAGGTATCACCTCAAGCATAGGCGACAGCACAACCCTTTCAATATTGTCACAATAAGAAAACGCATTACAGTAAATAGTTGTAACTGTATCCGGCATAATAAATTCTTTATTCTGACGGTTTTCGGGATAAGCTACTAAATTTGCAAAATCAGCCGTGTATAATACTCCGTTGGAATCAGCATAGCTTCCATTTTTTTCACAAATTATTTTCTGAAGATATTTAGACTTGTAAAAAGCCAAGGCACTTACACTGCTTACTGTGCTTGGTATTGCAACGCTCTTAACAGCATGGGGATTATCCTCGTTTTGAAAACAGTGAGAGCTTATAGCAGACACCGGCAGACCGTTAATGTATGAAGGCACTTTTACAGAGCTTTCTTCTCCCAAATATCTTGTAATTGAAATATTGCCGTCATCGCCGATGTTATACTCAAAGTCCTTGTATATATTGTATTCTTCCGCAACAGATTCTGTTTTAGAATTTTTGTTTACCACGCCTGCAATAAATTCTGTTTGATTGTTGTTTGCGGCACAGGCAAAAAAGGCAGTGCTTGCCGTAACTGCACCTAATGCTAAAATTGCCATTTTGTATAAACGAAACATAATAAATTTGCTCCTATAACAATTTATGCATTAATTTTACCACACAAGATGAGATAAATTAATTAAGAAAATGTAAATAAAATGTTTATTTTGTCTCTATTATTACAAATTTTCTTTTGCACAGCTTAGAGCCTCTGCAATTACATTATGCATATCAAAATATTTATACATACCAAGTCTGCCGCCGAAAATTACATTTTCTTCTTTATCGGCAAGTGCCTTATATTTTGCGAAAAGCTCGTTGTTTTTACTGTCGTTCATTGGGTAATAGGGTTCGTCACCCTTTTTCCATTTAGCAGGGTATTCACGGGTAATTACCGTATGGTTAGTTTCATACCCGCCCTGACAGCCAAATTCAAAATGCTTATGCTCAATAATTCTTGTGTAAGGAACCTCATATTCTGTATAATTAACCACAGCATTGCCTTGATAATTACTTATATTCGGTAAATCCTCGGTTTCAAACCTTAAGCTGCGGTATTCAAGCTCGCCGTATTTGTAATTGTAATATTGGTCTATCATACCGGTAAACAAAACCTTGTTTGCCAAAGCAGAAAGCTCGGCCTTGTTTTTGAAAAAATCTGTGTTTAGTCTTACCTCAATGCCGTCAAGCATTTTTTCAATTATTTTAGTGTATCCGCCAACAGGTATGCCTTGGTACTTGTCGTTAAAGTAATTATTATCATACACCAATCTTACAGGTAAACGATTAATAATAAATGCCGGCAGCTCTGTTGCCTTGCGGCCCCACTGCTTTTCTGTATATCCCTTAACAAGCTTTTCGTATATATCTCTGCCTACCAAGGATATAGCCTGTTCTTCCAAATTTTTAGGCTCGCCTTTAATTTCGGCTTTCTGTCTGTCAATTTCAGCCTGTGCCTGCTGTGGTGTAACAACGCCCCACATTTTATTAAAGGTGTTCATATTAAAAGGCATATTGTAAAGCTCGCCTTTGTAAACTGCTACAGGTGAATTTGTGTATCGGTTAAATTCAGCAAACTGCTGTATGTAGTCCCATACCTCTTTATTACTTGTATGAAAAATGTGGGCACCGTACTTGTGCACCTGAATACCGTTTACATCTTCTGTATAAATATTGCCGCCAATATGTGAACGCTTGTCTATTACAAGCACCTTCTTACCTTTTTTCTTGGCCTCGTGAGCAAACACAGCCCCAAACAAGCCCGCTCCAACAATTAAATAGTCGTACATTTTAAACCTCCGCATTTAATTTATATATATATAATTATATCAGTTTTATTCCTTTGTGTCTACTAATAGCATTTCAAACAGAACAGTCTATGCTTTTAATAAAAACAGGGCAGAGGTACACCTGCTGCCCTTATATACATTTTTGTATGCCAAAATCACCAATGCAAGGGCTTAACCCTCCTCAATAGATTTTGTGGCATAAGCATTTAAGTCCTGCTGTGCGGTATGTCCGCTTAAATATTCATAATAGCCCTGTGAACCAACCATTGCCGCATTATCACCGCAAAGCTCCTTTGGCGGCATATACAGTACTAAGCCGTTTTCATCACAAAGCTTTTGCAAATTTCTTCTTAAAAGAGCATTTGCAGAAACGCCGCCTGCTATTACAATGGTTTTACTGCCGGTTTCCTGTGCGGCTTTCATAAGATTAGTGGTAAGACATTTTACAACGGCATTTCTAAAGGATGCCGATACATCTTCTACAGAAAGCTCTTCGCCCTTTTGCTTTGCATTATGTATAAGATTAATTACCGCTGTTTTCAATCCTGAAAAGCTAAAGTCATACGGTGCATTGTCCACCTTTGGAAATGGCAGCTTAAATGCCTCCGGATTACCGCCCTCTGCAATCCTGTCTAAATGTATACCGCCCGGGTACGGCATACCCATAGTTCTTGCCGCCTTGTCAAACGCTTCGCCTGCGGCATCATCTCTTGTTTTGCCTATAATTTTCATTTTGGTGTAGTCCTCTACAAGAACAATATGGCTGTGTCCGCCGCTTACAACCAAACATAAAAACGGCGGCTTAAGCTGTGGGTGTGCTATATAATTTGATGCAATATGTGAACGCAGATGGTGTGTTGGCACAAGCGGTATATTTTTTGCAAGTGACAAGCCCTTGGCAAAATTGACACCAACCAACAAAGCACCTATAAGTCCGGGTGCATATGTAACAGCTATAGCGTCAATATCATCCAGAGTTACATCAGCCTGCTGAAGTGCTTCGTTTACCACTCCCGAAATTGCTTCTGCATGGCGTCTGGAGGCAATCTCAGGTACTACACCGCCATACAGCTTATGCTCCTCAACTTGTGTTGCCACTATAGACGAAAGCACCTTCCTGCCATCTTCCACAACTGCAGCAGCAGTTTCGTCACAAGAGCTTTCTATTGATAAAATTTTCATTTTCTTCATTCCTTTAATGTGTGTTCCGAGTAGTCTTTTAAATTGGAAAATCAGACAGCAATAGCCGTGAAAGGCTCTGCGGCTTTTAAGCTAAAGCCATATATGCCTAATTAAAATTAAGAGTCATAATTAATGCGTCTTCTGTAGGCGATGTATAAAACCCTTTGCGTCTGCCATTCTCCTCAAAGCCTAAATTCTTGTAAAGAGCTACGGCCTTAGTATTAGACGGACGAACCTCAAGGGTAATAAAACTGCAGCCTTTTTCCTTTGCCGTTTTTACTAAATGTGAGGTAAGCTTTTTTCCGCAGCCCTTGCCTTGATGCTCCGGCAGTACAGCTATATTGGCAATATATGCTTCGTCTGCGGCTATGTGCATACCGCAGTAGCCTATAACCTGCGAAGCTGCTGTAAGTACATAAAATTGGGCACTGCTGTTGCTAAGCTCAGCTTCTATGGCCTTTTGCGACCAAGGCTTGCTAAAACAGGCCTTTTCAACCTCTGCAACTTCATATGTATGGCACTTCTGCATTTTAGTTATGCTTGTCATTTTCCAGCTTCCTCTCAATAAGCTGTGCCAAAATTAAAAGTTGGTCATATATGTTGTGGCAGCATTCCTTATATGTCTCTAAGTTACCGCCAAATGGATCCTGAACATTCAGCACATAAATTTTATTCTTAGGTACATTACCGCTCATTAACGCCTGAGCATGGGTCATAGTCATACATACAAAAAGGTCGGTTTCGTCAAGCATTTTCGTGGTAATAGAATGGGATATATGCCCTGATATATCAGCACCAAAATCCTTACAGGCAATAACTGCATTTTCAGTAGCTTTCTGACCTTCTGTTGCCATTAATCCCGCACTGCTTACCTGAATATCCTTTAGCTTGTTGTCCTTAGTAATAAAGGTTTTAAATATGCCCTCAGCCATAGGGCTTCTACAGGTGTTTCCGGTGCAAACAAATAAAATTTTCAATGTATAATCTCCTTACTTTACCTTGTCGTAATATGTATAAAGCTTTTGTACACCATTTTCCAAATGAAAATAGTGTACTATATACGGCACAAGCAGACACATTAACGCCACAAACAGCAAAGCAAGCCCTATGCTTTTAAATGCCACAAAGCCCATTATGGAAATTATGGTGCATATTGCAACAAGCATCGTAACTAAAAAATGTACAATCCTTTCATGTTGAAAGTAACCGATTTTAGTTTGCAGCTCTTCGTTAAGCTCTTTCTTTTCTTCCTTTGTAAGCTCCTTGCTTGTTTTATCTTCCATATAATCAATAAATTCTTTTAATTCCTTCCACATATTTATTCCTCCTTAATTATAAAATTTTTATCCTTTTGCGTCGTACCAGGTTTTTCCTATAGCGGCGTCGGCAATAAGCGGAACGCTTAAATGCACGGCGTTTTCCATTTCCTCCTGCAACAGGGCTGCGGCTTTTTCAGCCTCGTCTATAGGGGCTTCAACTATAAGCTCGTCGTGCACCTGTAAAATAAGCTTAGAACGCATATTTTCTGCCCTTAGTCTGTTATGCACCCTTATCATTGCAATTTTAATTATATCGGCGGCAGTACCCTGAATAGGCATATTTCTTGCTACACGCTCACCAAAAGAGCGAACCATTTTGTTAGAGGCAGAAAGTTCCGGTAAATATCTTCTGCGGTTAAACATTGTTTCCACATAGCCTGTTTCCTTAGCCTGCTCAATAATATTTTTCATATATTCATCAACACCGCTGTAGTGGGCCAAATACGCCTTGATATATCGGTCAGCCTCTTTTATTGATACACCAATGTCCTTTGACAGAGAGAACGCACCAATGCCATATACAATACCGAAATTTACAGCCTTTGCACGGCTTCTCATAAGTGGCGTAACCATTTCTACCGGCATACCAAACACCTGCGAGGCCGTAATAGTGTGAATATCGTAATTGTTTATAAATGCATTGCACATTTCCTTGTCATTTGCAATGTGTGCAAGAACTCTAAGCTCAATCTGGGAATAATCGGCGTCAACCAAAACACAGCCGTCAGCCGCAGTAAAAAATCTGCGCATTTCCTTGCCAAGCTCTGTTCTAACAGGTATATTCTGCAAATTTGGCTCTGTTGAGCTTATTCTGCCTGTTCTTGTTTCGGTTTGATTAAAGCTTGAGTGTATTCTTCCTGTTTCGTCAATAACCTTTAATAAACCGTCACAATAGGTAGACTTTAGCTTTGAAAGCTGCCTGTATTCCATAATATACGCAACGGCAGGGTGTTCGTCAGCCAATTTTTCAAGCACCTCTGCACCTGTGGAATAGCCGCTTTTTGTTTTCTTTAAAGGCGGCAGTCCCAGCTTTTCAAAAAGTGCTGTGCCTAGCTGCTTAGGTGAGTTTATATTAAATTCGTAACCTACCAGGTTGTATATTTCCTGCTTTATCTCGTCTATTCTGCCGCCAAGGTTGTTGCCAAACTTTTCAATTCCCTTTCTGTCAGCCATAAAGCCACGGTTTTCCATACAAGCAAGCACATTGGCAAGGGGAATTTCAATGTTATGCAAAAGCTCCTTTTGATTATTTTTTTCAATTTCACTTTCGATATTTTCTGAAACAACCGCCAGCTGTGCCAGTGCATTAATATCATTCTTTAATTCACTGTCATCAGCATTTTCAACCAGGAACTCAGGTGCGTTGTACTCCTGTGCAAGTCGGTCAATGTCATATGACGATGCTGACGGATTAAGCAAATACGCCGCAAGCTCAGCATCAAAAATTTCACCCTGTGGCTCAACTGATTTTTCATCAAGCAACGCAAAAATTCCCTTAATACCGTGGGTAATTTTTTTGTTGCTATTGCTAAACAGCCTATACAATACACCGCAACCGTCACTAATTGCAATATTTACACCGTTTGACACAAGTGTATTTTTACCGGTGTACAAAACAGATACAACTTCATCATTAATAATTTCTTCTAAATTTGCATCTGTATTGGATACTAAATTAAATTTAACAATATCAATATTTTCATTAACCACAGAGGAGACTGTGCCGTTATTTAGCCCAAATTTATCAATGAGTGTGAAAAGCTCAAGCTTTGTCATAATGCTAAGTGCTTCTTGATACTGCGGCTCTTTGGGAATATAATGCTCAAGCTCTGTATCAACAGGGGCATCTTTAACGATTTCTCCTAAATATCTGCTTAAATATGCACTCTCCTTACCCTCCTCGAGCTTTTTATACATTGCGGGCTTAAGCTCAAGGCTGTCTATATTATCGTATATATAGTCAAGGCTTCCATATTTCTCTATAAGCTCCGAAGCACCCTTTTGACCAATTCCCTTTACACCGGGAATGTTGTCGGAGGTATCTCCTTGAATTGCCTTAATATCTATAAGCTGATGTGGCGTTACACCATACTCCTCTTTTATTTTAGCCTCGTCATAGGTTACTACGCTTTTTGTTGTAATAAGCCTTACATTTGTTGCACCGCTTACAAGCTGCAGGCTGTCACGGTCACCTGTTGCCAAAACGCAGGTGTTGCCGCTGTCCTCACAAGCCTTGGCGAGAGTTCCTAAAATATCATCAGCCTCATAGCCGACACATTCCACCAGCGTATACCCAAGCTTTTCCAAAAGCTCTTTAACAACAGGCAGCTGCTGTGCAAGCTCGTCCGGCATACCATGCCTGCTTGCCTTGTAGCCGTTGTATTCCTTATGTCTGAAGGTAGGCTCCCGTCGGTCAAAAGCAACTGCTACAGCATCCGGATAAGTATCGGCAATTGTTTTGTGCATAGTATTAAAAAAGCCATATACAGCGTTTGTGTATTCGCCGTTTTTGGTTGTTAAAAGCTTTATACCGTAATAGGCTCTGTTTAAAATACTGTTGCCGTCCAATACAAGAAGTTTCATTTGTGTGCCTCTTTTCCTCGTTATTTAAGCAGATGGTCAACTGTACCGACCTCTTTGCCGTTTTGCAGATAAACCCTTGCCACACGCTTGCTTACAAGGCACACCACCTCGTAATTTATGGTGTCTGTCCATTTTGCAATATCATCGGCAGTAGGTATATGTCCGTTTTTGCCGTTTCCAAACAGCAGTACCTCGTCATTCATTTTTACATTGTCTATTTCTGCAGCGTCTGCAATAAGCTGGTCCATACATATTCTGCCCAAAATTTTAGCTTTTTTACCGTGTACTGTTACATAGCCCTCTTTGCCTATTGCTCGTATGTAGCCGTCAGCATAGCCAACAGGTACGGTTATTGCTTTTAACCTCTTTGGTGCTGTATATGTTCTGCCGTAGCTTACCGTAGAGCCCTCTTCAATTTCTTTAACAAGAGATACTACGCTTTTAAGCTCCATTGCCGGTATTAAATCAAGCTTACCCTTAAGCTTACAGGACGGCGAAAGACCATACAAAATAATACCTGCACGCACCATATCCAGGTGAGTTTCGGGATAATCTATAATTGCACCGCTGTTTGCACAGTGGCGAATTTCAAACTTAATGCCACGCTTCTCAAGCTGTTCTATAGTATGCATAAAGCAATTAAACTGCTGCATTGTAAAATTTCTGCCGTCATCTGCTTCATCACTTACCGCAAAGTGGGTAAACACCCCCTGTGGGTGCAAATTGCTTAGTCTGCATATTTTTTCAGCTGTATCTATACTTTTGCAGTCACGCTGAAAGCTTTGACACATTAGTCCTATTCTTGACATACCTGTATCTAACTTGAGGTGTATATTAACGGTAACATTATTCCTTTTAGCACAGTCCGACAGACCTTCGGCATACTCAAGGCTGTAGCACGCCTGTGCAATGTTGTTTTGTGCAAGCAAGACCGCACATTCGGCAGGGGTGTAGCCTAAAATCAATATAGGCAAACTGATTTTATTTTGCCTCAGCTCTAATGCTTCTTCTATGTTGGAAACGGCAAACCAATCAGCCCCCAGCTCTTCGTAAAGCTTAGCCAGCTGTACAGCACCGTGACCGTATCCGTCCGCCTTAATTACACAGCAAATTTTTGCTTTTGGACTTGCCTTTTTTCTTATTAAATTATAGTTGTGTTTTATATTATCAAGATTAATTTCCGCCCAAGTTCTTCTGATTATATTGTTCAAAAAATTCACTTCCAATTTCAAGCCGCTATGGTGTGTATTAACAAATAAATTATATTACTTATTGCGTTTAAAATCAATGCTTTTAGTTTTCCGGCCAATATATTGTCTGTACATTTTAGAACAAAAAAAATATAAAATTTTCCTTAAATTAGTCGAAACTTGTATTGCAATAAATATATATCCGTGCTAAAATTGTACCGTAAAGGTTATATGAATACAGTTATGTATTAGTTATTAGTGGTGTTTTAGTTTTGATTAGGAGTATTAAAGTGAATAAAAATAATGTTAAAAAAATAATAATTGCAGCCGCAGTGATTGCAGGCTTTTCTCTGTTTGGCGTTGTGGTGTCGGCAGACAATAAAGTAAGCTGTGTTGACGATTTTAGCTCAAGCGAACAAACAAGTAAGTCTATTATACTAAGCTGGAATAAGGGAATAAATGCTGACGGATATGTTATTTATCGTGCCGACAGAACTACAGACGGTCGGTATAATCCTTATACAGAGCTGAATAGCTCTGACATAACAAAATTTATGGACATTAATGTTGCACCTGCTATGCAGTACAGCTACCAAATACGCTCATATAACGGCGACGGCAGTCACCGTTCCTACAGCAAGGCCGAAACCGTAAAAACAGCCGCAAGCCCTGTTGATACAAAGGGTTTACAGGTTGCGTCGCAAAATGAAAAATCCATTTCATTAAAATGGACAAGGTCTGAGGGAGCTACCGGATACACCGTTTACAGAAGCGACTCAAAGTCCGGAAAATACAATAAAATTTGTGATGTACAGGGCTCCGAAAAATATTCAGACAAGGGGCTTACGCCGTCACATTATTACAGCTATTATGTAGCTGCATACAAGGAGGTCGACGGCAAAAGATCCTACAGCGGCAAGGGCACTGCTGTTGAAACAGCAACCTCACCGTCGCAGGTACAAAACCTTGAAACTATAGTTAAAAAGACCGATTCGCTGACAATTTCTTGGGACGAGTCAGCTAATGCAAGCGGCTATGTTGTTTACAGAATGAGCAACAACGAAAACGAATATGAAGGCGAGTGGGTATATGACGAAAATGCATATGATTATGTCTACAAGTCGAATGTTGGTAAATATGTTAAATACGCTGTAATTAAAGACGGCAAAAAAACTACATATACAAATAAAAATCTAAATGAACAGCAGGCATACAGCTATAGGGTAGTTCCTTACTTTAAATCTAACGGTAAATATTACTACGGCGACTACCGTCAGGTTTCAACCGGTACAGTTACCGAAACACCTGAAATTGAGGTGTTCAGCCGTGACAAGCGTGTTATGGCAAAATGGTACCCTATTGACGGTGCAGACGGCTATGCATTTTATATGTCAGAAAGCAAAAACGGCCCTTACAAGCTGCAGGGAACCACAGACGACACCATTTATTTAACAAAACAGCTTACAGTGAATAGAAAATATTATGTAAGAGTTTGTGCTTACTATGTAGCTGACGACGGAAAAACAAAGGTATACAGCAACTACAAAACGGAGGATACAACCTGCACAACGGGAAATCGTGTGTACAAGTATAATGTACCTGACACATATATCGAAATTGACCTTGATATGCAGCATATGTGGTACTATGAGAAAGGCAAGCTTGTAGTGTCTACGCCTGTTGTAACCGGCCTGAAATACGGCAGAGATACCACAACCGGTCTGTTTGATATATTTAATAAAGAATCTCCTGCAAGGCTTGTTGGTGAAAATTGGGATACCTATGTAAATTATTGGATGGCTGTTACCTATGATGGAATAGGTATTCACGATTCTACATGGAGAGCAGACTATGAATACGGCGGAGATACATATACTTATGACGGTTCTCACGGCTGTATAAATACACCGTATGATAAGGTTGAGGAAATGTACGAAAAGGTCAAGGTAGGCACACCTGTTGTAATCTACCAAAAGTCAGAGGACACAGAAAAGAAGGACAACTCCGAACAGTAAAAAATAAAACAATAATTTTGTACCGATTACTGTATAAATAATTTACAGTAATCGGTACATTTATTTTACAGCTAATTACTTGACTTTAACAAGCTAATGTGTTAATATCCGATTTAGTGGGAATTACCATAAGCTTTTGGCTTTATCTACTGAATTTCCAAATAGCAGATAGTTATATATGACAATACAGTTAATAAGCTGAAGCCTTGTCATAGAAAATTAGAATTTTAAGAAAGAGGCATTCACAATGGATTTTTTAAAATTAGCACAGGAAAGATATTCTTGCAGAAAATTTGAAGATAAGCCGGTTGAGGATGAGAAAATCGATGCTCTGCTGCAAGCCGCACAGCTTGCTCCTACAGCTGTAAATTTTCAGCCGCAAAGAATACTCGTTTTAACCGACAAAGAAAAAATAAAGGCTTTGGAAGAAAACAAATGCACACGATATACATTTAGTGCTCCTCTTATGATGGTAGTATGCTACGACACAGAAAGGTCATGGAAGCGTAAATATGATAATGCCGATGAAGGCATAGTTGATGCCAGCATTGTTGCAACACATATAATGCTTGAAGCCGCTTCTTTGGGTCTAGGCTCAACCTGGGTGGGCTCTTTTGACCCTGCAATAGCCCAAAGCGTGCTGAATATTCCTGAAAGCTATAAGGTTGTAGCTTTACTTCCTATAGGTTATCCTGACCAAAAGCCAAGTGCAAAGCACAGCGACCGTTTACCTATTACCGATATTTCAGCAAGAAATAATTTCTGATAACCTAAATATGTTACTGCTAAATAAAACATAAAAAGCTCTGCTGTCTGAAAGCAATACAGGCAGCAGAGCTTTTTTGTAAAATAATTAATTTAATCCAACGATGTATATATTATTTATATTTTTCCAGTCTTTTCAACTGTCGCACATCTGTGCCGACAAAATTCATTATTACATACTCGCCCATAAGTCTTGAAATAAGTCTTTTTGAGTATATAGCCTCCAAATCTTCAAATTCAAGATTTGTGCTGATGATTGTAGGCTTTTGATGTATTAGTCTAAAATTAATTATATTATAAATTGTGTTTTTAGTAAAAGCAGTATGAAATTCTGAGCCAAGGTCATCAAGGATAAGAAGGTCGCAGGCTTTTAATGTTTCTTCGGAGTCCTCATCTGTTTCAATTTTCCCGAAACGCTCCTTTTCAAGTCTTGCCAGGATTTCCGGAGTAGAACAGTAAATAACGCCGAAGCCGTTTTCTATAACGGTTTTTGCTATAGCAAGTGAAAGGTGAGTTTTACCCAAGCCGGTATTTCCACGCATAAATATATTTCTTGAATTTTCGCTAAAGCCGGCGGCATACTCCTTACAGTACTCAAAATATTTTGACATTCTTTCACGATCGGTCGGATTACAATCTTTATTATCGTTGTAATATTTCAGCAAAAATGTATCAAAGGACGACAATCTAAACGGAGAAAGCTTATTGAGGTTATTGCAGGCAATATCTTTTACCAGCTTTTTATAACAATCGCACATTTTGCCGTCTATATTTCCCTTATCCTGACATTTGCTGCAAACAAATTTTGGCTCCAGCTCCTCTTCACTAATCCCCGCAGACCTATATATCGCCTTTAGCTTATCCTGTGTTGCCAAATTATTTTCTTTAAGCTGTAGCAGAGCCTCTGTTAGGTTAATGCCGCCCTTAAGCATAAGACGGGTAATTTGGGACAGGGTGGAGGCAAGCTCTTTGTTAAGCTGTTCAGCCTGCGGATATTTTTTGTAAAACTCAGCTTTTGATATGTCGGCATTTTTTATGGCTGTGTTTCTTCTTTGCTGCATTATACTGTCAGCTTCTATATATATACTTTTATCATATCCCATTGAATTGCCTCCTTATTCAAATATATCATAATTTTTAAAGCTGTTTATATCATATGAGGTATCGCCATCGTTTGAATTTTTAGAGGATTTATTATTTGAGCCACCTTTTGATTGTGACGAATTATCTTGAGTTTTAGCCTTATTTTTAATATCCTCTTCAGTCATTATACCGTTTGCGTGCCATTTTTTAATTATACCGTTAACATAGCTCAGGTTAAATTCGCCTCTGCTGTTCATACAAATTTCATAGGCAATTCTCAGCATTTCCGGTGTATAGCCCCACCTGTTTATCCACAAATCGGCAAACTCAATTTGTTTTTTTGACGGTGAACCGCTGAGCTTTAGACCAAATGCTTCACTTGCTATGTTCCATGCAGCTTTCCTGCTTAGTATGTCATTAATTCTCTCCTCTGCTTTTTCGAGGGTGTCGATTTCAGCGCTGCCCCATTCTCTGCCTAAAGCCTCTATATAGCTCATTTTAAGCTTATTTTCTGACTTTGCAAAGTACAAAATCATAGTAATAACCTCATATGGCAGTCCGTCTTGGTCATGTATCATCAAAAGGGTAGAGGAGTCGTTATGTGTAAGCGGTCTGCCCAAAATTTGCTCTGTTTCGGTAAGCAGTGCAGAAAAGCTTTCATCCTGAGAAATACGCTGTGCTACCTCAATAGGATCCGGCTTTTGGGCTTTGGCTATAGTCCTTTTAGGGGGAACATAGCTGTTCATATCACTTTTTATTTCCGTAAGCTTATTATCAACATCATTCTGTACCGCTGCATCAACATCAGACACTTTTTGTTCGTTATTTGTATTTTTGGAACTACTGACCTCGTCTGCTTGTTGTATGTAGTTTACATTGCTTTCGTTTTGAATGTCGCTGACATTATTGTTTTTATCATTTTTGGAGAATAAGCCAACACTTATCCAAAACTCCATACAATCCTTAACATCAATAGGGTTCATATTTAACGCAGCACCAATATCATTGGCTGTTATTTGTTGCCGCCTGTCGTTATTGCGCAGCAGCCAAAGCAAAACCTTAAGCTGTGCAGCACCCGCAAGCTTTATATATTTATCTACAACATCAGATGGTACGGCAAAAACATTGCCCCATATTCCGGCACCTGTTGTGTAATATTCCATAGTTCACACACCTGTTCTCCATAATCTTGAACATTAATTATAACATAAAAACAATTCTTTTTACATATACAGTTATAAATATTATTTTAATTTTTGCATAGAACTTTTTTACTGCTCATATAATCTTACTAAAGAATAAGAACGGTGGTTATTATGGTTATAAACAAACGGCAGCTAATACTATTTACAATAATCGCTTTAACAAGTATTGTTATAATTTCTGCTATTTTTGTAGGATGCAACACAGCGGCAACCGCAAGCACCACAAAAAGCAGTCCTCCCACAATAGTTATAGACGCCGGCCACGGTGGGGAAGACGGTGGAGCTGTAGCCTCCGACGGCACAAACGAAAAGAATATTAACCTTAAAATCGCTGAAAAGCTCAACAGTTTTTTCTTATCCGGCGGCTACAAAACAGAAATGATACGAACTGATGATACTGCAATATATGACAAAAACACAGAAAGTATAAAATCAAAAAAGGTTTCCGATATGCACAACCGATTAAAAATATTCAATAAAAACAGCAACAGAGTAGTAATAAGCATTCATCAAAATAAATTTGAGCAGGAAAAATACAGAGGCACACAGATATTTTACAGCCCTAATAATGAAAACAGCAAGCTGCTTGCCAAAAACATACAGTCATCCGTTACAGGTATGCTGCAGCCTGACAATACAAGAGAAAATAAAAAAGCAGACAAAAATATTTATCTGCTTTATAATTGTACAAATCCATCGGTGATTGTAGAGTGCGGGTTTATATCAAACCCATCGGAATTAAAAAAATTAAAAACCGATGAATACCAAACACAAATGGCGTTCTCTATTTTCTGCGGTTGCTTGGAATATATAAGTAATAGCAGTAACAAAGCTATTACTTAGCTTTGCCTGTTTTGTTTATTATATAAACACCTGCAACCACTAAGGCCGTTGCCAATATATACTTAGGATAAAATTCCTCTCCCAGCATAATACACGACAGTATTGCACCAAACACCGGAATAAGAGAGTTAAAAATAGCAACCTCACCTACAGGGTTACAGCTTATAAGCTTGTTGTACAATGAAAAGCCTATTGTGGAAACCAAAACTAACAGCAGTAAAATAACTATTCCGGACAGTGTAATTGTTTTTACAGAGCCTCCCATTGCCACACCGCCTGCAATCATAATCAGTCCGCCAAGGGCAAGACTGATGCCTGTTGCCACCAAGGAATCAACCTTTTGCGTTACAACTCTGGTTAAAATTCCGCCAAATGCGGAGCATAAGGCACTCATAAACAGCATACCGTCACCACCAAGCGAAAAATCGGTTGTGGTGCTTCCGTCAACACTTAGGTTAATAACCAATATTCCGGCGAAGCCCAAAACACAACCAACAATTTTTTTACCTGTAAGGTGTTCGCCTTTAAATATAATGCACGCTAATATTATCAGTAAAAATGTACTTAAAGAGTCAATTATAGAAGACCTTGAGCCGCTTAAATTGGACAGACCGATATAAAAAAAGAAATAATGCAAGGAGGTGTTTACTACAGAGTACAAGCATAACCACCCTGTATTTTTTATTTTTGTAGCCTCTGAAAAATCCTTCCTGCCGACCAAAGCCAAAGCTAAGGTTAATAAGCCGGCAAGGAAAAATCTGATGCCGGCAAATAATGTCTTTGCACCTGTGTCGCCGTCGGCAATTTCAAACGCATTAAACCCCAGCTTTATTAAAGGAAAGGCAAATGCCCAGGTAACAGCCGAAAGTGAAGCAAGCAGCACAACAAAGGGTTTCTTTTGAAAAATACTGTTATTACTCATAATACCGTCCTTTTACATAAATATAGGTGAACACAAATGCGTTCACCTATCAATAGAATATTTATTTTAATATCAGTACGACGCACCTGTTAATTTATCTGCCTGATTAAACAGCTTCGTTCTGTCAAGAACAGTGTAAACAATAACGGATGTAACACAGCCAAATACGCCTTGTACAGCATTGCCAAGAACATCTGCCAAAGCTCCCGCTGCACCATAGAGGAAAACTTCAAATACAAAATAACCGCCTATCATTACAATTTCTGCCGCTGCAGCAGCAACTACTGCTAGGGTTATTTGCAGGGCAAATGATTTTTTTCTGGCTGCTTTGGTTATGAAGAAAACAACTATTGCCATAATCGCCTTTATAACAAATGTTGCCGGTGCATAAATGCCGTAGCCTAAAAACAAATCTGACAAGCCTGCACCAATTCCGGCTGCCAAAGCTCCATAAACAGGACCAAGCATATAACCTGCAATTATAACAAAGCAATCTCCTAAATTAGCAAAGCCGCCTGTTGGCAGCGGAATAACCAATACTGCGGTAGATACGCACACAAGTGCAGCCATTAGTCCTGTAAAAACCAATTTAATTAAATTTTTATTTTTCAATTAAATTCATCTCCTATTTATTTTTATCCGTAATTATTATATTACTTTGTTTATTTATTGTCAATGCAGTAAATCTACTATATAAGTAGGCTATATAAAATTACAAAAAATTTCCGCCCTTGTTTGAAAAACAGAGCGGAAATTTTTTATCAAGACCGAATATACTTTTTGTTTTGTGATTAACTTTGCCGGAACAGTCTTGATAATTTTGTGTTTTTGCATGCTTATAATATGTTTTCTCGTTTTGCGTTTTAACGAAAAAAGACCGAAGGTTAAACCGAGTCCTAAGGTCTTTTCCATTTAAGGTTACAAGAGTTTACCGAAATAATCGGTTTGTGAGAAATTTTCTAGAAACCAGCACAGTCAGTCAGCATATGGCACTTATCTAACTGACCAGTTCATCGTTCTATGGCTATAGTATACACTATAAATAACAACAACATAACAACAAGCTGACAACAAATTTAAAAAAAACAAGCAACTTATTTACTTTATTTTATATTATGATTTAGGGGTGTTTATTATGAAACGGCGTCATAGAACCGGAAGAATAAGCAAAGGTAAAATCATACTTGCTTGTTTTTTCTTATTTATAGCATCTGCTTACATAATTTTTGAAACTCAAATAGAACCCAGCTTTTTGGACTTAACCAGACTAAAGGCGGAGGAGCTTTCCACTACTGCCATAAACACTGCTGTTTTAAAAATACTTGATGAAAATAATTATACCTACGAGGACTTTGTAAAAGTAAACGCTAACGACAGCACTGTAACTAATATAAGCACCAATACAGTTACTGCAAACCGTTTTAAGTCTATGATTTCACTGGCCGCACAGGAAGAAATAGGTAATATGAGCGGAATGGAGGTAAACTATAGGTTGGGTGATTTTTGCGGTGCCGAAATATTAAACGGCAGAGGCCCTGAAATTATAGTAAAAATATACCTGTCGTCAAGCGTAATTACAGATATAGAAAGCACCTTTGATTCTTGCGGTATTAACCAAACTAAGCATACATTAAATGTAAAGGTAACTGCAAAGGTATATATAACCTCAGATGATGATTTAGATACTTACACCACAGTGGTTACAACAGTACCGGTTGCTGAAAATATTATCGTTGGCCATACTCCAAGCATTAACATACAGAAGGATTAATACATAATTATAATCAAAGCTATGTAATTTTAAGATTATAATTTGCTGTTTGCCTAAAGCTTATATTATGTTACATCTCAGCTATCAGTATTTCCATTTGAATTATCTGTGGAGGCTGCCTTTTTTCTAGGCTTTACATTAGCCAGTGGATTGGCGTTAGCGGCATTTTCCATTTGTTTATCTGATAGGTGTGTGTATATTTCAGTGGTTCCAAGGTTTTCATGACCTAAAATATCCTGCAATACTCTTATATCCACATTGCCATGCTGATACATTAATGTAGCCGCCGTATGTCGAAGCTTATGTACAGAGTATCCGGCACCATCTAATCCAATCTTCTTTAAATATTTATTCACCATTGCCTGCACAGTTTTAGGACTCATTCGTTTATACTGCTTGCTGATAAAAAGTGCTTCCTTATCCTTAACACCATCATTTGGTCTAACCTTTTTATAGTCGTTAATTGCATTTACACAGGCATCATTCAGATAAACCATTCTTTGCTTATTGCCTTTACCTGTAACAATAAGCTGACGCTCACTTTTAAAGCTGTTAAGATTTAAAGCCGTCAATTCGGATAGTCTTAATCCACAGTTTAGAAAAAGAGTCAAAATACAATAGTCACGCTCTTTATGGTCACCATCGACAGAATTTAAAAGCTCCAGGCTTTCCTCAAGAGACAGATATTTCGGCAGTTTTTTAGGGATTTTAGGTGTTTCTAAATTTTGAGTAGGATCATCATCAAGCTTAAGGCTTTTTTGGGTGTGATATTTAAAAAATGTTTTGAGGGAGGAGGCTTTTCTTGCTCTGGTTTTTGCACTGTTGCTTCTGTCTGTTATGCTATAATTCATAAATTCATATATATCGGTTATAGTAACGGACTTTACAAGTGCAAGATCCACATCTTTAATTGAAATATCCTTAAATTCAGTGTTTTTATCAACAAGCCTTCTGCGAACCTTTAAAAACCTAAAAAAAGTTCTCAGGTCAAGATAATACTCTTTTATTGTATTTTGAGATTTGTTTTTAACCGTACCTAAATATAGTAAAAACTCATTTATAATTTCAGGTACCTGTTCATAGTCGATGTTGCTCAATAGACTTACCATCCTTATATTAATATTGTGTTATATTATTTAATTTAATTGCTTACACAAGGGAAACAGCTGTACCCACATATAGCTAATTATACAAAATGAATATTTTGTATAATTAGAGTAGGGACTTAAATTATTTTTGTCAGCAAAACAAAAATATAAAATGCTTAATTAAAGCATACTAAATGCACTAAAACAATTAGCTTGCAATAATTATAACTGTTTTAGCTAAAACTTGCAATTAAAGTTTTAACAAACCCTTGAGGTCATTAAAAATTGTAATAGTAAAATCAAGCTCACGCTTTATTAGCATTAAATCTAAAAAATCAACCTCATCACAGTTTTTAAAATCTTTAACACGCATATTGCGGATTACTAAGTTATATGTATTTTCTAAGTGCGTTATCTTGCTTAAAAAATATTCGTAAAATAGCATTAACTCTGTATTTCTCATCCTAAACCCTCAATCATTAAACTTATCTAAAACTAAATTTACAAAATCATCATCGTAAGCAAATGTAGCTTGCTTACAATAATCATTAACAAAATCAGCAATGTAATTACCGTTATAATAACCTTGCTTAATTATTTCAGCTTTTTTAATACCTCGACTAGCATAATACATTTTAGCACCGTAAGCACTAACAGACTTACTCATATCTTTAGTTATATATTTAGTAATGTACTTTGCACAAGCCTCAGAACTTCGCACAGGCTCAAATGTACAAAATCCAAAGCGACTTGCATAAGCAGGCAAATTATATATTTTTTCACCCTTAGCAAATTTATCTAAAATATACCGAGGCAAATTATCATTAACATTAAACAATTCAAAATGTTTCTCAGATATTCCACTAATAAGGGCGTGTTCGTGCCAAGCTCCATTAGCGTGCTGTTCCGGTATGCAAATATACTGTACATTTTCGCCAAACTTTTTGCGAAAATAATCACGCAAAAATTGACTAAATGCAGTATGATATTTATTTAAATCAAATCTATCATACTTATTTTTGTCAATCGTAAAAGTCGCAAAATAATCCCATTGGTTACTATAAGCATATTCAAAAACATTACGCTTTGAGCGTATTAAACTTTCAATTAGTTTTTTATCATTTTTTCCCTTTTCGTGCTGAAGCCTGCGATTAATTAATGTATCATATCTAACAAATGTATCAACACCCCAAAGCTTATCTTTGTCGCCTGTCCAAGGGTCAACAAAAATAGTAAAATCAGTAGCTCTTTTATAGCTTAAAAAATCTTTATTAGATATTTCAGTATTAGGAGTTCTTTGAACATTCGTAGTTATAAGTTTAATATAATTCTCGCCATATTTTTTTACTGTAGTAAAATTATAAACGAATTTATCAGACACAAAAGCAGGAACATAGAATGAATTATTAAAAGAAAAATTACCCATAATTAATAACCTTTCTTATTTTTCCCGTTAAGTGTTAGTTAGTCAAGTAGTGCCGCCCCCGGCTACCGCCGGGGCTCGGCTTTTTTACTTTAACAACACAACACATAGCAAAAAAGATACAATTACTAAAACTAACAATAAAATAGCATTTTGAGGAGTTAAGGCAGTATTAGCCAAACTACCCAACTGGTCGGCAGTCGCAACATATTTAGACATAACTAAACCCCCTTTTTATTAAATCGAATTTTACGGTTATCAGATCTTGAAATAGCTACAACACTTGTAGAAGTGTCTCCCCTGTTTTTTAAAATTTCATCGTCTGACAAATAATCTTTATTAAGCATATTATCAATAAGCTGTTTAGTATCGTATAAATTACGATATAAAGACTTTTGTATATAGCAATGGCTATACTTAACTTTAGGTCGATACATACGGTTATTACTGTATAAATCATAATCATCTATATCATATGTATAGGCAGATATAAAACGGGTAAAAGGATGTTTAAAATGACTATGACAAACAGTAACATCAGCACTAATATCTCTAATCTGCTTGTCAAGCAAATTGTAACGCTGTACTGTACCATAAATAATCATATTACGCTTACGGCACTGGCAAAGATGTTGGAAAAGTATTTTAGGCACAGCTGTTTTACCAGAGCTAAAATCACGGCTGTTAAATATCGTGCCTATTTCATCAATAAGAACAATACAGTCACAAGGAGCATTTAATATGTCCTGGGCAGTATTAAGTTTTAAAATTTTAGTGTGCGAAGGAAAATTAATAATATCAAGATTAGTTAGTACAGACATATTAGGATACTTATTACAAATATCATAAGCAATTTTACACATAACATTACTTTTACCAGCACCAAAGCGACCAGTAATTAAATGTATGCCCCATCCAAAAAATTGCTTATACAGCTTTAAATAACGATAAGTAAGCCAATCATAAGTTAAATATGTAACCATCGCAGGCAATTTAAAAAAACTAGATAAACATATCTTAAAAGTCAATGTAAGCAACCCCCAAACAACTCACGCAAAGCATAAAAAAGACCACGGATAACAAGCAGTAAAAAAACCAAAACAACAAGTACAAATAAAGATATTAAAAAATAATCACCAACAGTTGCAGTGGAAGAATCAAATTTACTGAAATCAATGCCAAAATCAGCTAAGAGCTGAAACAACGGGCTATTTAAATTAATTATCTTCATCGTGCATATCCCCTTTCAATTCATCTTCTAATGTCGACATTTTGTCAGTATACTTAGTAATAAGATTATCAAGCTCGGCTTTAAGTGAACTGAATTTTTTAATATCAAGTATAAAACGAATGAAACCAACAAAAGCAGAAATTACAAAAATTGCTAAAATTACGAGCAAAAATAAATATAATATACTCATATATAAACCTCCTTTTAAAAAAATAACTTACGAATACCGTAAACAGCTAGACCAATAAGAGCAGTGCCGATGAAAACAGTTAAGAAATTTAGAGTTACACCAAATACAACAAAATCACGGCACATTAAAGACATAAATAAATCAATTATTACTGATAAATCAAACATAATAATCACCGCCCAGCAATACGCAAAATAATAATAATAACAATACTACAAGCTATTAACTGCCAGATAAAGGCAGGCAGAATAAGAAAAGCATTAGCACAAAAATTTAAAAAACTTGTAGCATAGTTCCAAAGATTATTTTCATCAAACTGAAAATCCGAATTATTAAAACCGTTGTAGCTTGGAGCTTCAGTAGGATTTTCTACGGCACCGCCGTGAGTGTTGCCGTTGTTGTCTTTTTGAGCCTCATCTTTTTTATAATCATCATCGTAATTATGCGTATCGTCAGAGTTGTTTTTGCGGAAATGCTCATTACCTTCTAAACGCCAGTTGAACTGCACATAATAGCCTTTGTAACCAGCTTTTAAACTGCCAGTATAGTTAGTCCAGAAATAAGCAGTAAAAGTGTTTGTAAACTCTGAAATATCAATACCTAAAAAATCCGCAGTAACAGATTGAGAACTACTGCCGAGAAAATCCTTAACGGCGTCAAGAGGATTACGAACCTTAACACTAGCAGAACCAAAATAATTTTTATTGTTAAAGTCCCTAGTCTCATCAGTACTAAAATTAGTCATATCAAACTCATGTGAAACATTGTTGACTGGATCATAAAAATAACCTTTTGTACCGTAAAAATTAACGCCATATTGAATACAGTTATCACTGAAAAAATTACTAGAAACACTAGGCATATTCGCAAAGTACACATATAGATACTCCTCACCATTGACATTTAAAGTCATTTTGTAAACAAAATCACCTTGAGTATTGGGATAACCTCTTTGCCAGCCATTATCTAAAAGCTCTTTCTTAGAAGGACGCTTAGCATTATCAGCATTATTAATATTCTTACCAAAGCCTGCTGATATTTCTTCGCCAGTCTTAGGATTAACCGCCTGACAACTATGCTTTGTATGGCAACCAGTTAAAATAACTGATGTTTTATCAGCATTATCAAGACGGCTATAAGCATCAGGCATAGTAAATTTAATATAGAACTGTTGCTTATCCTTCCAATAACCTAACTTAAAATTAGTGGCAAAATTAGTAACTATACTTTGTCCGTTAACAATATGTTTGGTGTACCAATCAGAAGTTTCTAAAATTCCAGATTCATCATAATACAAAGCACAGCTATTATTTTTAAGATAATCATCAACAGCATTTAATGACATATTACTATCTAAAAAATCAAACAAACGCATATTAGTAAAAGATTGCTGAGTTGATTCGTTAGGTATTATATAAAAATCAACAAGCTGAGATATTTGAAAAGCTTTTTTATCATCATCAAGCTTACTATTTTGATAATAAACATCGTCCTTGAACATAACACCAGAATTAATATAATTTTCCATAGGAGTTTCGTAATAATTAATACCGTAGTTACCTTTTGGACTATCGAATTGATTATAAAACTTGATTAGATTCTTATAACCATCCAACAATTTAATATCTGTAAAATTATACTGACCTGCATTTAGATAATCTAAAAAAGATTGATAAACATTACTGCATTGATAAGCTGTTACAGGTTTAGATATATCAAGATTAGAAACATCTTTGTAAATTATATTTTTATAATACCGCTGCGGAAAACTAATGACATCACTATAAGCAATCTTAGAAACTTTATCAGAAGATTCAACACTCAATCTTAAAGTTCCAATATATGTATAATTACGACAACTAACTGCTACATAATGTTCAGAGTCATTAGCAGGGTTATTATTTTCAACAACAAATTCGCCGTCTGTTACAAAAATATCCATACCACTAAAATTAGGCTGACCATCACCGCCAACATGAAACCAGCCAAAACTATCTTTAACAACCTTACCCTCAGACTTAAATATATCATCAGCATACTTCTTAT
>ENA-ORNY01000213-ORNY01000213.1-human-gut-metagenome-genome-assembly--contig:-NODE-213-length-44589-cov-12.530404_pt1 | contig 44589 bp, 74 predicted proteins | sample MGYA00242122_ERZ509036 | MGnify/ENA primary metagenome ERZ509036 (study PRJEB26280, sample SAMEA2338696) | human gut metagenome | biome: human gut; feature: human-associated habitat; material: faeces... | reverse complement strand
TAATCAATCCATTCTGCCAGACCGTCATTGATATAATCAGCAGCCCGGTCAAGTCCATTTCTGAATCTCTGACAGCGTTTCTCGCCAAAACCGAAATCATCATGCAGAACGGCGATTGACAGTATTACGAATGAATCCGCTATAACCTCTTTTATCTTTTCTGACGCTTTATCAAGGTCTTTTACTGCCAAGGAGGTGTGTATTCCAGTCACACCCCGGAACTTACATTCTTGTTCGAGGGCCTCAATCCCGCCCTGCCGAACAATTCGTCTGGCAAGATCAAGGCCGTCCTCCCTGCCTCGCTCATATTCACGCATTTTATTCATTGTGTTAGACCTCCGCTCTTTTTTAGTTTTCCCATCCAACAGCTCTCCTTATCTTCTGAGTCAGAATGTCAAACTGTAAGAATAATTCCCTGTCCTTACATTTCCTTGCTTTTATGTCACAGTCATAATCATTTATCTGACATTTCTCTTCTAACAGATCGCCATTATCCAGATATCTTTGAAAGACTCCCTTAGAAATTCCGAACCGTTCCAAAATCTCTATTCTGCTCATACTGTCGACGAATGTACCATCTGCTGTAACAATGTCATAAAGTTTCATTTTATCTCCTTGCTTATCTTTCTTATTCCGTACCCAACCGGAGTATATGCTCTGTCGGTACTGGGATGATTCGTCTTGAGCAAACCATCATCAACCAGATTATTGATATGCTTCCAGACCGTAGCTCTCCCGGCATCCACCCTTTCAGAAATCTCTGTAATCGACGGTGCATATCCAACCAGTTTAATATAACTAACAATATACATATAGATTTCTTTTCTGAGAGCCTGTCCCTGTTCGTATCTATTCTTTGTGTTGTACATTCTTTCTCAACTCCCTTTGTTTAGAATCGATAAATTTACAAAACGCTAAAACAAATTCTTTTGCTAATGGATCTGGATATATCTCTATCAATTCCATACAGCGATCATAAGCTGCTTTTGAATATTCATCTGTGAGTTCAACCAAATAAAACTCTTTTATTAATTCCCATAATTTAGGCATAAACATTGCCATCATTGGAATATCTTCTTTCTTTACGCTTGCCATTTCTTCTCCCTTGAATGTGTAACGTGTAACATAAGTATTTAATTTTTCCTATAATTACCTTTTTATATAATTATTAAAATATACTTTATAGTAAAATATTAGTTACATTAGTTACACTAAGTAAAAAATCCAGTATTTATAAGGGTTTGAGGGTGTTTCCAGAGTGTAACTAAGTGTAACTAGCCGTAACTAAAATCATTCAAATGGTATCTCACACTCACACATTTTTTCAAATTCACTTAATTTTCTGACTTTTTGGTAGCATATCTGCGGACCATACTTTCCACATCTCACCCGTTTCCCACCATTTTCCCTTTCCCATCCGTCAATGCAGTTCTGCATGATGGAGTGAATTTCGTTGGACTCGAACCTTGTGGGCTTGCGGCCCTCGTTGCCCAGCGCCTGCTCATATAACATTGCGACGCATACACGTGGCTCTGTTGTGTGGTCCAACCATTCTTGAATAATCCCAACCCTCACGTCCTCTTCCATAAATTCTTCCTGCTTATCCTCTATGTATTGCTGCAAATTCTTCGGAAGAATTAATTTAGGTGTTCTATCGGCCTTTTCAAAAAGTTCCATGGCTTCTCCCCAAGCGTTTGTAAAGTCTGACGCTACGGCTTGTGGATCATCGAACATGGATTTCAGGACATGCTCCTTTCTTGTGACTATCGGAAGGAATCGTCTATTGCCTGTTCTATCAGTCAGGAAACGGTCATTGTTGGTTGTTCCGGCAAACACACACACTCTTGGTCTCTGCTCCGTTCTACGGCCGTATGGAGGCCTATACGTGTCTACTGTGGACGTTAGAAATGCTTTGATACTCTCGACTTCTTTTGCTTTTTTAGTAGCCAGTAGTTCTGCCAGTTCCACCATCCACATGCCACGCAGTTTTTCCGGGGCCTTATCACCCTCAACTGTATTAAAGTTGTCGTTATACCATGCGTTATTGAGTGATAAGAGTCTCAGAAATGTAGATTTTCCAATTCCCTGTGAGCCGTATAATACTGGCATGTAGTCAAACTTGCATCCCGGATGGAATGCCCTGCTGATCGCACCTAGCATAAACAGTTTCATGCACTCCCTGGAATACTCTGTGTCTTCCACTCCTAGATATTCTGGAAGTAATTTGCTGATATATCCTGTCTTTTTATTCCACTTATTCTTATGAATGTCAGTAAGCATATCAACAACAGGGTTGAATCTGTTCCTATTTGCCACGATATTAAGTGCTTCCATGATCTTCTCCAGACTCTTTAGTCTGTATTTTGATTCGATGTATGACTTCAAATTACTGTCATCGCTGTTACTCCATTCTCTGTACATATTTACATGCTCCCACGGGAGGCTTCCACAAACAAAGGGCGCGTATGATAACTCGTTATATTTGATATGTCCATACAGATCAGGGTCGTACTCGATGGCTTCGCACATGTTCTTAATGCTCTGAATCATTGTTCCTTTTTCTGTAAAATCAAACTCCGGCTCCCTCCATCCTTGCGTTGCAACCCCTTCTGAGTCAATGTGAATGGGCTTTCCTTTGTCATATCTAGTCGCGCTTGATACAATGACTTTGACCTCCTGTTCAGTTAATGGAGGTGAGCAGGAGCTTTCGTTCTCAGCCATGGTAGCGGCGAACACTGATTGATCTGATGCTCCCTTCGCCTGCATCATACATGCAAAACGAAAAAGCATCTGATTTCTTTGTCCTGCTGCTACAATATTTGGCATGGTAAAAGTTGTACCTTGCTTCTGATCATCATGATTTAAGAAATATTCCACATTGTTGTCAGCCTTTGCAATTTCAAATTCATCTGGAGAATATTCCCACTCGTACCGATTGCCATTCTTGTGTATTGATGGAGGAGCTACTACATACCCGCCATTTCCACGAATATCTACACCATCAATAATTCCGGCTCGGTTCTTTATTCTGCCATTTCCACGATAGTACAAATGATATCCGCCACGCCCCGTGATAGCCGTCCATGTTTCTGGGAAATCTCCGTGTTCGCGCTGCCAGTCTTCAAGTGAATGGTATCCATCTATTCCGCGATCTTCATCAATGTCTAAATCAATTACAAATACATTCTGGCTAACTGATCCAGTCGCAAGACCTATATTTGCATTTGGGTATTTCTGCCACCAGGCTTTTATCTGAGCCGCGTCCGTAGTTGCGTCCTTACATCCATTCCTGGTAAGCGGAACTTTATCGCGGTATTTTAACGGGAAGACAGCAAATCCTTTTTTAGCATATTCGATAGCTGCGTCATACATACTCGGATATTCACTCATTGCTATCACCTGTGAGCTGAATCGAATTTACAACCATCAAACTCACCCCTTTCAAGTCTTTCTTTTAAATCTCTGTATAAAATTTCTTTTATCAGTCTCCCAGATGTTTCTTCCTTGCAAAAAATCACATTCATGTTGTATCGGACCATCCACGCAACACTAGAGGCCAGGAATGCATTGGAGTTGAATCTACTTCGATATTTACTGTTTAGAAGGTTTTCCCAGCTTGAATTTTCACAAATGAGATAAATCCTGCACTTCTGGTCCAATGCTCGCTCAAACTCTCTTTTGAATCTCTCTCGCCCTCTGGTAAAACATGCAGCTAATTCATCTAAATTCATTTTTCGCTCTACCACGCAGAATGGTTTAATGGTTTTACATGTGTCAAAAAGTGAACTGCCATCTGGCAATACTGCATTATAGGTGTAATCGCCATAATCCAATGTTGCTCGACTATATGGAGCGGAAAAGGAATTATACCGCTTCTCCGCTCGTTCGGTCGCTTGTTCCCTGGAATCAACAAGAATCTGGAAAGACTTTAAGACTTCTTTTTGATCAAAAATATCCATTAGTTGAATGGCATCTCCTCATCTGTGCCGTCTGGAACCCTCATAAAATCATCTGAATTGGTGCGTGAAGAATTATTGCTGCTTAAAAGTCTGTCTTTTGGAAGTCTGTAATCACCTGAGCGGATTTTATCGACTTTACAGAAGGCTGCCAAATTGGTAGCTCTTCCAATGCTTCCATCATTCTTTTCATATTCTCTTTCATTAAAAAGACCGCCGGCGATTTTGCCTTTGAACTTCTGCTCATCCCAGTCAAAATGATATCCCGGATTGGATTCTTCAAGAGCTTCTGTAAATGTTTTGAAGCGTCTTTTTGTCCAGTCATCTTTCTCTGATCCGTCATCATTCGGGATATTCAGAAAATAATTGCAGTGCCATTTCTTATCCTCATTCTGCTGAGCCTTATATTCTTTTGCGTAGAAGCCTGCATATTCGCCTTCTACGATATCGCAGCTGATTTTTACGTACTGGCCTACGCTATTGCTACAAACTTCGGCTCCAAGAATCTTTACAACATACCCACCTTTGGGGAGTACGTCATAATCTCCATAAGCCTGTGTTTTTTCATAATCTCCAAATCTTTTAATTGCCATGTTTTTTATCTCCTTTTAAATATTTGTTATAGTCATAGCACATAGAAATGGCTTCTTCTTTACTTGAACATTTCCTGTACTCACGAATTGCTTTGTCGCGATATAATTGACGAATATAATACGATTCGCATCTTATCCGATAGGCGTATCGGCCTATTAAAAATACATACCAGTTTTGTTCTCTCATCAAAACTCCTTCATAACTTCAATGACCTTCGTAATATCATTTGGAATATATTCCTCTTCAAATGCTCCCAGTGGCGTTCTCGCAGTGTCGTTATGAGAAGTGGTTGAGAAACAATAGGTGTTCTCTTGCTTCATTGATCTGAACAGCCAGTTGAATTTACTGTCTATGTTGTTCTTCTCAGTTTTTCTTCCATTCGTCTTAATTCTGGTAAACTCATAACCTGCGTCAGTCATTTCTGTTTGTGTGTGGAACAGCAGAATTACTGTCAGATCATCTCTGAGCTTTGACGGAATATCCACTAAGTCCCAGATGCTTGATGCGAGGTCCATCCACTTGTCATAGCCTTTCTCTTTACATCTCCTCATTTCGTCCGATACCATAAGATTATTTACGGTATCAACAACGAAATAATGGATATGCGGCGCTTTTTCTGCAATGTTTAAAAGATATTTGACTATAGTTTGTGGAAAACTGGTCTTTACATAATTGTTCTTATCAGTAGAATACTGATCTCTCCAACCTTTCCAATTCAGGCCTTTTCCATCACAATCGCAGTAATAAGTTTCTTCTGGATTGAGATTGCGAAGGGATGTGCTTTTACCACTTCCAGGTTCACCCATGATTCCAATTAAGTTTGCCATATCTCACACCTCCGCTTTGTCGTATACGATATGTTTGCTGCCTTCGATAATCAGAAGACTTGCAATCTGACGCATTGATAAAGTACTCTCATTGTAAATTTCTGTCAGCACATTGTATGCTTCTCCTGTTACTTTTACCGCTGCGTCTTTTTCTACTATTGTTGGTTTCTTTCTCGCTGGAATATGGATTTCAAATTCAGTCATTTCTGTTCCTCCTTATATGATTTCTGAGCCGTTAAAAGCCCGTTCAGAGCCTGTACGTAGCTTGCCAATGTTCTTGCCTTGTATGATTCTTCAATTGGGTTATCTGCCACAATAGAAAGCTGCCCGTCTATCAAATTAAGAATTTCATTAATCCTCTCCTGCATCTTTCTCTACCTCACTAAAAAAACAGTAAACATTGTCAGAACCATCTCCCCTTGCAGGGTTAATACCGCCTCCCGGAAGCAGTCCGCTGGCACTGTGATATTCAAGATGATTCAGGTACATGTCTGGGTTTTCCCAGTCAATGATGTACTGCTTTCGCTTATTCAGCTCTGACAGAAGCTCATTTACTGTCGTTATCAGTTCCATTGTCGGCAGGAGCTTCAGTTCCATTTGATTCAACATCTAACGGGCACCTCCCATCTATTAGAAGCTCCAGCAAGAAATCCTTGATTATTCTGATACTTTCACGACTTGCATTCTCATAAAATGGGTCAAAAGATACGCTTTGGTATAAATCCCACTTGAATTCGCATTCGGGAAGACTAACATCTTCTTTCCTTTTGAGTCCACATACACTCATGCCATAAATTGAATAGCTGAATGTGACACTTGCTGTCGGAACTTCGTTCACGACTCTTTTACAAAGTCCGTAAATTTCATCAATCTCTTTCTCGAACATCTTCTTATCCTCCTTATTTCCTACTGCCAGTCTGTTTTCATCTGGCGCACCGCCCATGCTGCCGAGATACCGAAAAAAATATTCAACCAGATAGGTATATCCACATATTTCCCGGCAAGCATACAAACAGCAATTAGCATATACTCTTTCATTTCATTTCTCCTGCAATCCACGCAAGGTTGCTCGCCACCAGTGCGGCGGCTGTCACAATCCATGCAGTGAACCATCTTTTTGACTTTTTTTTACTTTCTTCGACAATTTCAGTCGCAAGTGCTACTTCGATGTCAGCCCATGTAAGCTGGCTTTCGTTTTTAATTTCACTCATATCGTGCTAATTTCTCCTTATTTTTTCTTATTTGTCTTTACAATTAGCGGATAGAGAACTATAATGTATCTATCCACTAAGGTACTTTAGTGGGTGCAAAGCTCCGGGGTGGAGGTTCCAGCTCCCTCCGGGGCACTCACTTATTGAGAGCCTCTTTGCCTTTCCAGACATGACCAGTTACTTCATAGACTTTCCTAGGGCTTATGATGTATGTGATTCGGCCACCGGAAAGGCTTTTTGCTGGCTTGTTATTCTGCACAGCTACGCCAATCGGCAACCATCCATACACAATTCCCGCCCGGATTGCTGTAATAGGAAGTCCAATCAGTTGACTCGCATCGGCTACGGTCATATTCTCTGAAGAGAACTCTGGCATCTGTGGAATGCCTGATATGATTCTCGCAACCTCTGCAGCGAACTGATGGACTTCTGCATTTTCTTTGATGTAAGTATCAACTTCGCTCATTTCATACTCCTTTCTATTCTGGCGCTTTAAGTTCAAGAAACTTAAGAATTCTCTTTCTGTGCCTTATAAGAATCAGCAATTTCCTTATCTCTCAATGCAGAAAGATAAACGATTGCCATATTCTTGTTTTCTTCTGATAAAGTTGTAAAGATATCAACAATACGTTTTCCATCTTCAATATCAGTTCTTTCTAATGTAGTCATGCACTCACTCCTTTCTTGTGATATACTCTCCTGTGAGAGGAGATTAAAATGAAAAATATTGACTTTTCCAACATTGAGTTATCCTTTAGTGAGCGAATAACTCTCCGCTTGTTACCGATTATCAAATCCAATCGTTTCTTTAGATACCAGACACTAGACTATCTGAACCGCTTAGGCCTGCTTGACCGAGATCACGGAGTTTATACCGTGAACCGAAATTGCAAAATGTACTTTCGAATCAAGCGCAAAGAACGAATTAGATTTGTAATCCCAACAGTAATATCAATTGTTGCCCTATTTGCTGGATATGACGTATACAAGATTCCACTTCTGGGCGAAGTATTATCAACAGTAAAGATACTATTGATACATGCAATGGAAAGTTTGGGAATTTTGCCATGAACCATTCCAGCAACGTTTTCCTTGGCTCGAAAAAGTACCAGTGGAAAAACTTTTTTATTTGGCTCGTTGCTTTCACCTCCTTGTTTTAACTTGGTTTAATCTTACTACAACTCAGTTTAATTGTCAAGCATGTTTTTAAACTCAGTTTAAATTGTTATTGACTTTTTTTACTTATAGGTGTACTATCATATTGGGAGGTGAGAAAATGACAGATGTTCTTGCTAGAATCCGAGAAGTATTGTTAGAAAGTCAAAAATCCCAAACAGAAATAGGAAAGGCAATCGCCAAAACTCCACAATATGTATGGAAACTTTTGAACGATAACAATGCTAATCCTAGTGACAGTGTTATAAAAGATATTTGTCGCGCATTTGAGATTAACGAAAATTGGATTCGTAAAGGAGAGCTGCCCAAAGAACTTAAGGCAGATAAAGATTTTTCTTCTGTATGTGCTAACATAGCAGCAGATGATATTAAGGCCAGAGAAGCTATTATGAAATATTATCAATTATCAGCAGAAGATAAAGAATTATTCTGGAAGTTCATTGAAAGATTTACCAAATAGAAAAAGCAGGGATTAATTTCCCTGCTTCTTTTCTTTCTCAAAAAGAGTATGTGCAAAACTATAAATCATTGCCAAAAACCTTATGCTTTCCATTTTTTCTATCATCTCAATAATCTCTTTCTTATAATCCATAAATAACCCTCCCTGTCGCAACTACCACCTACATTACAGTATATGTCCGGCTGTGGGAAATAGAACCGAACATTAGTTCGTTTTTGCTATTATACCACCTATCCCGACTCTTGGCAACTGCCAATGATATACATGGATTTTCGCCATTTCATACATAAACTTTGCAATCTCAAAGAAAATTATGCTTTCACAGAAGAAAAATTCGAGATTACAGACTTTTCCACTACCATTGCCTGCATGCGGATGCTTCTGAACAGAATGCTCCTGACATACTGTATACGAATGAACTATCTGCATATCTTTCTGATTATTATTGGAAATTATCTTTTGTGGGGTATGTACAAGACTAAATACCTTATAGATCAGTAAGAGAAGTACAAAGCACTTGAAGCATTTCTTTCTCATCTAAATCACTCTATTTCGTTCTAAATCTTTACAATATGCTCTTAAAATGATAAAATAAAAATACCACATATAACCGTACTTTACATAACATTGCAAAATCAGCGGTACAAAATACATAATCCGCATAAAAAGTGCGAAGCGTGGCGAAAACATATCAGGAGGGTGTTTATCATGAATGAAAAGAAAAAATATTGTAAGCACTGCGGAGAGCTTATTGACGATGACTGCGTAGTGTGTCCGAAATGTGGAAAACAAGTTGAACAGTTAGAAAGTTCAAGAGATAGAGACATTATCATTAACAATTCTGCATCTTCGTCAGCAAGTGCAAGCTCTAGCACACCATATATAAAAAGAAAAATGCCATGGTATTTAAGTTGGCTTTGGATTTTCATTTTAGGAATCTTCACTGGTGGAATTTATTGGATTGTAGGAATTGTAATGAGAGTAAATTGGAAATCGCATAACTAGTAAAAACCGCCCCGGCATTGGCGTACCGGGACGGCGTTTATACATCTCCGAAGAGATGCTATATTCTGGCAAAACATATTGTATCATCTTCGGAGCAGTCGAGCAAGATAGAAAATTTGTTCGGCTGTTATTTTTATACTCAAACAACCGTTTAAAGAAAAGAGGAATAAAAATGTCGAAGAAAAAAAGAAAGAAATACCCGAAGCTTCCAAATAGTTTCGGTAGCATCCGTTATCTTGGCAAGAACCGGAGGAATTGCTTTGCAGTGCATCCGCCAGCAACGATTGACGCAACAGGGAAAGCAGTTCGTCCGCCGGCGATCTGCTACGTTGATGACTGGCTAAAGGGATTCTCTATTTTAACAGCCTATAAAGCCGGTACATATCAGCCAGGGATGGAAAAGGACTTGCTCGTATCTCCCACTACCGACATAGATGCCCTTGTGGGTCGCATATTGGCTGATTACGGCACGATAAAAGGAGTAGAGGGCAAACATCCAGAGATCAAGAAACTGACATTTAAAGAGGTATATGAGCAGTTTATGAAATGGAAGTTTCCTGAAGGAGCAGTCTACTCGGAGAGTTCAAAGGGAACCTACACGGGAGGATTTAGGAATTCGGCAGCTTTGCACGACCGAGTATTTGAAGATATAAAAGCCCCGGACATGCAGGCAGTGATTGATGAATGCCAGCTTAAAAGAGCCAGCCTGGAGAATATCTTAATATTGTTCAAACAAATGTACAAGTATGCTGTTTATGCTGAAATCGTAACAGAGAACAAAGCTCAGTATGTCAAGATCAACGTCCCCGAGGATGATGAACACGGAACCTCGTTCACTGACGAAGAATTGTCAATTTTGTGGGGACACTCTTCTGATCCAGATGTTCAGTCAATCTTAATCCTATGCTACAGTGGATGGCGAATTGGAGAGTTTCCAAAACTGGAAATTAATCTCGATCAGAAATACTTCAAAGGCGGGTCAAAGACAAAGGCTGGAAAGAGCAGAATTGTGCCGATCCATCCGTCAATATATGACTTTGTAAAGAACGTAAAATACAGCAAATTATATACTTGGGGACAGAATAAATACAGAAAAGAGCTGTTTTATCCCACACTTGAAAGGTTAGGAATTTCTGGAAGCCCAAAGCACACGCCGCACGATTGCCGGCACACCTTTTCTGCACTGTGCGAAAAATATGGCGTCCGGGAGAACGACCGGAAGAGAATGCTCGGCCACTCTTTTAGTGGAGATGTTACAAACGCTGTATACGGCCACAGAACACTGGAAGAACTCCGGACAGAGATTGAAAAGATAAAAGTTCCATTTGTGACTAACTGTGACTAACCGTTCCTTTTTAAAGTGATTTTATTCAGCCTAAATTAATCCATCAAAAGTCTACAAACCCGCATAAAACAAGGCAAAATGGCAATTTTACTGATATTTTTAAATAATGAAAAAACTAACCAATAGTTAATAGCGCGTTTGAGTTGATTGACTCAAAACGCCCTATTTTCAAAGATTTTCAGCTTTTTAGAATTTCAAAGTTGTGACTAACGTGTTACTAACCAGAATGTTCTTATTATTCCGAATTTGATACAATATAACTTAAAAGCCCCTCGGAAACAAACTCCTTGGGGCTTAAATTTTATACTTTTTTGATGTATTTTGCAGAAACAAAACCGAAATATTTTCCGACAATACGAATGTAATACCAGGAACTTCCGTCTTTGGCTTTCTGAGTAAAGTTCATGACATCGACCTTATTTCCGTTACTTAACGTCGGGTACTTTTTGATGTTTGGATATTCTGCACCTGCCCATGTGCGGACGTTCAGAGAAGAAGCTGTAACCTCTCCAGTGTACAATCTCTGATTCTTGTCTTGCTTTTTAGAAATCGTTGTGGTTGTGTTTTTTACTCCGTCAATCTCGAGATATTTAGTAGCCGCCCATCCAATGCCAATACCTGCAACTTTAACCTTTGTCCACATGCCGGATTTTTCACCGTTAATTTCCACACGGTTTCCCTTATTGATTTGTCCAAGAACATAACCATTCGGCGTCTCTCTAATGTAAAGGTCGTCAACCGTAGATGTAGCTGTGCCGGTTGCTTTCCATGTTTCTACAACAGCATTCTCTTCGCCCCAGTCAATCCATACATATCCATCAATGTTCGAATCATTAATGGAATAAGATTTATTTCTGACGGCTCCACCATTTGACACTACACCCGGTACGCTGGATGTATTGCCCTCATTGGTATTAATACGCTGAGATGTGAAAGACTCTACTGATCCAATATGCGAACCGTTGCGGAAGATAACCAACGCGCCCTCTTTTGGAGTAAGATGCCAGGTGTCTGCCTGTTTTGCATGGGTAGTAATGGACTGACAGTTATAAAATCCGCCGCCCATAATCTGCAATGCTCTTGTGATTCCCAGAACATTCACCAGCTTCCAGAACTGGTACTCCGCGCACCATGGTTGAGCCTGGCAACCCGGCTGCCCCCAAGAATTTACATCACGGGCGAATTTGGTATAATTGTTATATCCTGCATTCTTTTTAAAATCATCCAGATAGGCATTGCTTTTCTTTTCAAGGTATCCATCATTTGAAGCATAATAATCACCAAGTTCTGTGAATTTTTGTAATTTTGTTTTGCTCACTGCCGTTTCCCCTTTCTGTCCAGAATCTCTATAATCTTTGTAGAATACGTTCATATCTACGCTTCTATTGATTCCCGGAACTTTCCCCTTGCTGGAATACTGCCAGCCTACACCAACAGATGGTCGTAATCTTTCCTGCACAGAGCCATTATCACTAGCCGGATAACGAGCAATCCAACAATCGTACTTTTTCAGGGCATCTGATAGAACATTATTGTACCAATCCAGATTGCAGTAGATGCCAACCTTATAACCGGCTTTTTTCATCCTAATCAGAAATGCGACTGCAATGTTCTCAATCGCCTGCTTACCGAGTTTTAGCTGATTAGACCATTCAAGGTCGTAGAACACCGGGAAGTCCAGCCCACGTCCATTAAGAACCTCAATTACAGCTTCGGCTTCGCCAATAGCCTGCGCTGGTGTCAGAGCATAGCTGTATTTATATCCTCCAACAAGAAAGCCATTTGATCTACAGTTCTTGTAATTGTATTCAAAAGAACTGTCAACACCTGTTTTCTGATGGATTCTTAAAATGGCGAATTTGTAGCCGGCCTTTGCCACTTTCGCCCAGTCTGGCTTGCCCTGATAAGATGATACGTCAATTCCTTTAATTTCCAATTCTATCAACTCCTTTCATGAAATCATGAAACATATTTGCGGTGGCTGTAGCGTACAGATTTCGCACTCCATTGGTGGCTTTTTATGAAATTTTTAATGAATTAAATGGGAAGTCATATCAAAACGGGTGTTACTATCTAACTTATAGTCACAGACTCCAAGCAGATTAAAAGTGCTGTGCTCCAGGAGCCAAGTGTCACTTTTAATGTTGCCGAAGAAGCATCAAGTACGGGTGGTACTGCGTATTCAGATTTTTTTGATATTTCTGTCACTCCCGACAGCTTTCCTGCTATGTATAAAGAGGTAATGCGGTTGTTATCAATTAGTAGAAACGAAGTCATATGACTGTTTGCATCACCCCATTTTACGCTTACTGTTTTGGTAGAGCCATCACTATATATAATATAACTATTGGCCTTGAACCGCTTACTATTTAATTCATTAATCGCCCCCAGAATTGTCTTGTTTTGTGTCTGCAAATTTTCAAATACTTTGTTTGCAATCTTTCCTATAATCCAATCTGACAACGCCGATAAGCCAAGACGTTTGTTTGCCTTGCCTGCGGTATCAAGTACCATTACTTCATCATTATCTGCGGGGCTTGTTTTTATCGTGTAATCTGTCCATTTTGGCATGACTGTTTCCTCCTTATGCTAAATATTTATCCCTGATATATTTTTTAACTACATCAAGATGAGCCTGTACATCGTCATCCAGCACAAGAAAATTGCCTTTGTTATTCTGACTGACAACTTCTCCTGTTTCCTCGTTTACCTCAGAATAGGTGTAAGCAATACGGCTTCCCTCTCCAGTGCTAAGATTCATAAAACTTGTAAGAATTTTTTTCATGCTATTTTCCCCATTTCGTCAATAATTTTTTCCCTGTCACTAAGAAGCTCTTTTTCATAATCTGGTTCTGATACTTCAAGACTTTCACCGTAGTCCGGTTCTGGCATGTCTGTGTCTATTGCCCTATCGTAAGCTGTTTCGCTTGCGTCAGCAAAACGCATGTGTTCATAATCAGCTTGCCGCGCTTTGATTTCAAATGCAAATTTAAGCCCCGGAGTACCTTTTATAGTGAAATATGTCTGCTCTTTTTTATCTACCCAACAATCTCCATCCCCTTCCTTTTGCAAGAATACATAATATTCAATACCTACATTCGTAGATTCTTGGAATATATCATCTATGTCTATCAGGCATGTGCCATCTTCAGATATGAACGCTTCTCCGATGTCTCCGAACATAGGGGATGCCATTTCGTAGCAATAAAACGCCTGTGTGCCATAGTTTTTTGTTGGAAGAATCCTCTTCTTCGAGCCACGCACACTTAAATCCGCAAGGTCGGTGCCTGTGCCTTTACTGAAAAAGTGTCCGCTGGTTTCGATGTGTGACTCTGATATGATTTTGTAACCTGAGGTTATAGTTCCACCTGCACTTATAGTGCTATATGCTTTTATATATGTCATGGTCAGAACAGATTGCCCAGATTTTTTTCCTGTTATGTCTGCAGTAACGCTTATTGCATTACAATATACATCGCATGTGTGAAACTCAGTTCCTTCCAGAATTGACGTGTCATGTAACTCGCCAGTTGATGGGTCATACCATCTTGTTTTTCCTACGGTTTGAATGCGTCCATTATTTCCATCCAGTGTAACGCTATTATCACCACTCGCCGCATATAAATATCCACTTAAAACCTGCCATCCAGCCAGATACCCGGTGTCAATATACGAAGCGTTCAGATACACCTTGTTATCATAAAGATATAGCCCCTGTGTTTCCCCGTTGTTGGTTAATTTATTAAAGATTTCCAACTGGGTCATATCACTGGCGTCTTTTCCGTCCTGCCCATCTTGACCCTTTTCCCCGTATACGCCAATCACGCAAGGAAGTGTTGTTGCCTTAGCTCCGTTTGTGAAGAAAGTCTCCTCATAATTCCATAAGTACCGATTGTCCGGTGTTGGAGTCTGCACAGTTTCCGTCCATCCAGAACTGCTTGTTGATACACCAGACGAACTGGACGTAGCGAGATAATGTTGCACAATCTTGGAAATTCCATTCCCGGTATCTCCCTGCTTTTGCTTTGCGACTACAAATTCCTTTTCCGCGGACATCCCGTTGTAAGTTGCGGTTGCTGTAATCGTGCCACTATCCACAGACAGCCCAGAGACCGTATACGTTGCCCCTGACGCTGAACCGCTTATTCCATTTCCTGCGGAGAATGAAATATTTGACTGTGCGGTCACATTCTCAGCACCATACAGTACAGTTACCGTAGTTTTACATGTCGGAAATGTAGTATATTTGCCAGATGAATCTGTTGGAATTCCTTGGAATTCATTTGATAGTAATACATTCAGTGTGGCGTATTTTGTCGCGATTTCAGTCGCAGTATCAGAAGCTGTGTCTTTTGCTATTTCAGACACGGCTTTCCCTTTTAATGAAAACTCTGTTGCGGCAATGTATACCTTTCCACTATCGTCAATATGGAGCGTGATTTGATTATCATTGTCAATAACCTTAATCCCTTTTGCATTGATGAATTTACCTGCCAGAACGCCTGCAAGGATGTAATTTGCATTGATATACAGTTTCTTGTCCTGTATGTAAATTCCCTGGTCTTCACCGCCGTTTGTCAGCTTATTAAAAACTTCATTCTGCCCAAGGCTTGTATCATACTCTTTGACCGCATTGTCAATGTCGGTTTTGTCCACATATTTGAAATCAATCCAGTCAGTGTCAGTAAATGCACCGTCCGCTCGGCTTCTGACTGCTGTCTTGATAGAAGCTTCACCATCTGCCTTTGATGTGACCCAGAAATCTCCCATGTTGTATGGCGGTTTAGGCTGTTCAAAATAGACTGCTGCTTTGCCGTCAATCTTATCAAATAGATAATCTGGTGCTTTCTGCTCGACCCATTCACTGCCGTCCCACCGCCAGCGCGTGTTGCCACCCGAGGTGTTCTGCCAAAGGTCTCCTTTGTGGATATATTTACCTTTTTCCCAGACAATTAAAATCTCATTCCCGTCTACGTCCAGAATGGAATTACCGCCAGCATCTGTCCACGGAATCTCTTCCGTTTCTGTCCATTCAAGCGCCGGGTCTGTATCCTGGCTCCAGGTCTGAATCTTACCATCAAGTTGCTCTTGGAGGCTTTCAATCGTATCGGCAAAAACGCCCTTGATAAATGTTGTGATTGCAGAATCATCTGTATATTTAGATGCTCTTACCCAGTCATCGGCGTCATAGCTTGCACCCTCTGCCTTTGCCTTTTGACATTTGAGAATGTCCCCGGCCTTTCCCTGAACCCATAAATCGTCAATATCGTAAGGGGGTACTGGCTCTGCCCCGAATATTCTCTTCTTTGCATTTGCCGTGCTTTGTGCCTGTGCTGCATCTGCCAGAGCTTTAACCACCGCAGTATCTTTTACATAGTCCCACTTGTATTCGCCATTAATCTTTGCATATCTGTAAGCCTGCCCGCCATATTCTTCGTTGTTTACGATATAAAACAGGTCGCCTAGGTGTTTCTTTTTAGTTGTATCATCTGTCCAAGTGGATGCCGGTTCATTATTACCATCAGGAACATAGTCTCCAAAGAATGCTTCTATCTGTCCGTCAATCTGCTCCTGCAAAACCTTAATCTGCGGCGAGTAGACTTCTGTAATGAACTTCTCGACCTCGGCATTTGCCACGTTCTCAGGCGTTTTCCCTTTAATTGTAAGCTCCGTGGCATTGAGATTGACAGCTCCTGTCTCTGCATCAATGCGGAATGTAATGTTCCCATCATTGTCTTTTGCTGTGAATCCTCTTGTGTTAATCCAATCCGACTGTATACCGATGGCATACAGAATGTTCAGCACTGCATCGCCGTTACTGTCAAATCCGGCTTTCCAAGTCTGACCTCCGTCTACCGACAAGAAGAATCCATCAGCACCCGTCTTATATATCACCTTGGAATCAGCAAGTGTAGGCTTGTTATGCCTATATGAAATCGTGGATCCATCTGACTGGATTTCTTCTGTATAGTAGAAGCCGAGAGTGTTTGCTGCTAGTTCGTTCATCTGCTTTAATTTTGCATCATAGGCAGTAATCTTTTTCTCAGAATCTTTCTTTATGTTGTCGACCTCGACCTGCATACTGTCTGGATAGTCAGCGTTGATGTCTTCCATACTCTTTGCATTACAAGAGAAGCTCGTACTGCCAGAGAATGCGAAGTCTACATCTGTCAGATATGAATAGTAAATGTTGCCTTTAATGTCGGAAAATGTAATTCTATCTCCAAATGTGGCGTATCCGATCGCTGCGCTGTCGCAAGAGAATGGCCTTAATCTCATACCGACAATTTCTTTTCCAATCAGGTCAATACCTGTCTGTTCATTGCCACTCAGAAGCTTGTTGTCAATCGTGATGACATATCCGTCTGTACCGTACTTATATTCCGTCTCATTATCTGTATACTTGACCCCAGTAACAACTATATCGTCAACATCATAGGTAAGATTTCTGATAGCATTTGGTTTAAATCCTTTTCGTTCGAGAACTGTCTCAATCTCGTTACTTCCAACGTCAAGAATGGTGTTTCCATTAATGTCGTACCATGGAACTACTTCTAATGTGATAGCATCCATACCATCGTCAAAAGTGATGATTCGCAAATTATCATTCTCATCAATGCGAGCATTGCCGCCTGCCAGAGCTGCAACCATACCGATTACTGCTCTAAAAGTGGTATTTTCCGGCTTCTTCTGCACTTGATAGTCTGCGTTTTTAAATGTTGCGTCACCTAATACAATCCCGGTCTGCTGACAGGCATCTTCTAAAACCTCTCCTACAGAGCATGGGAAGACAAGATTCGTTTTGTAGTCCGCCTCCGCCTTACTCATATAGTCCAACAAAGTAAGGTTAATCTCATCGGACGTGGCGGGCTTTTTCGACACAATAAATGTGCCACGGCGAATGGTTTCTAATCTATCAGACAGTTGCAAATTTAAAAATAGGGTAAACTGCGCCCCGGCAAAGTTGTAGTCAGAGAACCTGTCATCATCATTGACCAGTGCCAATGTTGCTGTTTTTTCAATGGCTACACCTATCGGGAAGTCCCCGGAATCAGAAGAATCTACAATTCCGTTTCCGTCAAGGTAGAAATCTTCTTTTTCCAGACTTAAAGTTGTCCCATCACGCAGCACCACATTCGCTGTAACATAATAGTTACTATTTAGGAGAGATTCTGTCTTTAACTGATTTGTAACATTAATCATACCGGTCGAATGCTCCTTACATTAATAGTTAATCCTGTCCATCGTTCCTCGTTGTCTTTGAGCGTTTGCGCTGCCATGTTGAAATTAGATGCATAGAACGTTTTGTCAATCCATTTGCCGGGTGTCCGAGGGTCTTTATGATGGAAAGTGAACTGACTTTTATTAATCATAGAGTTGAGAATCGTTGCAATCTCTCCCCATTTAAGCTCACCCCATTCCATGTCATATCCGGCGATAGTTCCCATTGGAGTGTTGTGCATAACAAGATCCTGGCTTCTCTTAGAACTTTCCGTTGATGTAGTTGCGAACACCGGCTTGTATGTGTCAGGGGCCTTTATAATGACCCCATCAATCTTAAACTGTTCTTGCGACATTTACACACCTCCTAATAAGAATGGATTCTGACCGCCATTTCTGCGTCTCCTAAGTTCTGCTTCATCAATGATAATGTCTAACAATTTTCTGCCAGATGCATTGACTGTAACATTGTAAGTGTTTCCATCTCCCTGTCCTTTCCCTGATTCTTCCCGGACGATCTGACGCAACAGGCTTTCCGGTGCTTCCAAGTTATTGCCTTTTTTCTGGTCACCAAGCACCGCAAGGAATTCACCTCGTGGCGGTATAACTGCGCCACTGGCCAGATAAGGTATAGTACTGACACGTGGGAACGTTGCTTGAAATCCAATGGTTTTCGTGCCGAACGGTGTTGGGACAGACCAAGGTCCGAAAGAGAAAGCCGATTCAATTCCGCCAATCGCACTATTAATCATTCCGACTGCGCTATTAACAATGCTTATTGCTTTATTAATTGGCTTTTTAATAAAGTCCACAATTCTCTCAAACGCAGATTTTACTGCATCTCTGGCGGCGTTAAATTTATCAGTAATAGCAGTTTTTATTGCTTCGACCTTAGTAGATATAAAGGTAGTAACGCTTTTCCATACTTGGGATGTTTTATCCTTTATGTTATCCCACACGCCCACAACCTTAGTCTTTATTGCATCAAACACTGTTTTTACCGTGGTTTTAAGAGCACTCCATAATCCAGAAAGAGTCTTTTTAATCGCATTCCAGACCGTTGAAGTTGCTGTTTTGATCGCATTCCATGCAGTATTAATAACACTCTTTATTATATTCAGCGCACCTTTTATTATGCTTTTAATCGCACTCCATGCACCCGATATAACGTCCTTGATAAGATTCCATACTCCACTTGCAATTTCTTTTATTCCCTGCCAAGCCAGCTTCCAGTCTCCCGTAAAGACACCAACAAGAAAATCGATGATTCCGCTCAGTGTATCTGCCACATCACCGATTATTTTAATCAGTGATTTTATCACTTTCATTGCTGTAGTCCCCACAACATCAATTATCTTCGCAACAACTGGAAGCAAATTCGCGATTATCCAGTTAATTAAAGGAGCTAACACCGATTCCCATAGAAGTTTTAGAGAATCAATGAGTTTTCCGAGAAATGTTTCTATCTTTAAAATTGCGTCCCCTAATGGTCCCTCTAATAGCCCTTTGAATTGTTCTGCCAATCCTTGCAGAACTGGAAGAATATAGGTGTTGTATCCAGTTATCAGAGTCTCAAATATGCTTGATAATCCATTCGCTATAGAATCAAAAAACGGTTTTATATGTTCATCGTATAACCTCGATATTGCGTCGCTAAGGGTTTGAATAACTGTTAGAACACTACTTGTTACGGTTTCTATTACTCCGAGGCTACCCTCGATTGCTGACTTTAAAATGTCCTTATTGTCGATAAAAGGCTGCGCAATCATGTTCAGAATATCTCTGCCAAGTTTCGCAGCTGTTTCCGTAAGAGCCATTCCAATTTCAGCAAAGATTCCAATTAAATTCGCTGTAATTTGTTGCGCAGTTTCTCCGCCAAAAACTGAGAAAACATCGGCAAAAGCAACTGCAAGGTTTCCGCCTATTTGTGCAATTTCAGAGCCGATATTAAACATATCTATCAGATAGTTTTTTATTCTTTGTACGTTTTGACTCAGAAACTTCTCGATTCCACCTATGATGTTTTGCGCAATTGTCAATCCAATTCTGGCGAATGAACCAGCAACTTGCCCAATTGCATATGCATATGAATCGAAAAAATTATTTGCTGCTTTGGTAACTTCCGGGTCAGTGAAGATATCCTTTAAGGATTTCCGTATAGAATCGAGATCCTTTTTTATTCCGTCAAAAATTGGCTCGTAATCTCCTAATCCATCCCAGAATCCTTTTGCGATTAACTTGGCCAGCTGTTTAAACCTATCAATTATCTTCTTTAGCGGTTTTGACATTTTATCAAGAACTGTCTCGCCCTCTGCTATCTTTCCGTAATCAACATTTTGCACAGCATCTTTCATCTGATCTGCAAGTCCGCCGGTTACACCCGGTATTTTTGACGATGAATCTGCACTTTTATCCGTTGAGTAATTGTTTATTTCGTCCAAAGGGCTAAGGTATCCTTTTGCCGCCTTAGTAGCTTTCTTAGTTGCGTCCGCTGTATCATTTGTTGCATCCGCCAGCTTTTCAGCATTGTCGGCAGCATTTCCGTATTGATCTGCCGTATCAGCTATCGCATCTGTTCCGGCAAGACCTGCGCCACTTGCACCTGTCTGGCCAGATGATTTCTTCCCGGTGATTAACTCCGTAAATGACTTAAAGGCATTTGCCAGAGTTGCCAACTTACCGAGTAAAATATTAATAACCTTCAGAACAGGCGTGAAAATATTAATCAATCCCTGTCCGACTGTTGCTTTGAGAGACTGTAACTGCAACTGCATCACCCTGACCTGGTTCGCCCAGCTGCCAGATGTTCGGACGAAATCACCAGATGCAGCTGACAGCTGTTTCTGTACAAAAGCCAAGCGGAGAGCTACTTTCTCCTGTTCGGTCATTTCAGATGTGGTTTTGCCATAGCCATTTGCCAGCGCGAACTGGTCAAGCGCCGACTGAGTCATTACCACGCCGAGGTCCTTGAGTGTTTCCGTTTCACCTGTAAACACTGATTTCAACTTGGTATAAGCCAAGTCCTGACTGATGTTGTAGAACGATGCCACATCACCAGTTAGCTGTGTCAGAGCCGTTGACATATCGTAAGCCTGTGCTTCTGAGAAACCGAATGACTTAGACATTGCCCCGAACGTGCCAACATACCTTTTTGCCATGGTTTCTGATAGTCCGGCTGAGGTCATGGCGTTCTTTGCGAATTCATTTACTTTATCAGACATGGTTGTAAATGTAACATCAACCACATTCTGAACTTCTGCCAGATTAGAACCAAGTTCTACGCACTCTTTCCCAAACTGGGCCAGTTTTCCAATTGCGAATGCTCCGCCAATCAGTACACCTATTTTTTTTACAGCACTCCCAAGGCCGTTGAATGACTGTTTTATAGCTGATACTCCATTTTGGACACCGGTTGTATCCATTCTGGTATCAATAATGACTGAGCCATCAGCAGCCATGTGTCCACCTCCTAACTATTTGAGGTTCAACATCTCATTCAGCTTATCTTTATAAGCTTGCTCTTCTTCGCTGAGACGTGTTTTTATATCAATAATGTTCTTATTTTCCTGATAGAATTTCTTTTCCCATTTGTCGAGTTTTTCACCCTTTGCTTTTTTTGACCGGATTCCAACAACTGTATTGAACAGGCATTCACCGGATTCCATGAAATATCCGAAGAATGTCCACCAGTGCATGTATGGCACTGCTCTGATTTCTTTACCGGCAACCTTGTTTACTGCCGGAACAATCATGTCTCCGTCCTGTTCCCAATCCATCAAGCGGGGTTTGGGTTTATTCGGACTATCATCAGCTTGACCGCAGTCAATAAACTCGCAAGCTTTCTGGCAAGCTTCCGTAAGATGTTCTGGGGGTATGCTTTGCCACTCCTCAAATAGAATCTGCAACATAACAACTGCTTTCGCTTGCTCGTCCAGTTCTGGGTCATTCATGGCTATGAGAATATCTATAATCACTCGAAAGTCCGTTCTGATAGAAAAATCCACCCCACTGATATTTAGTGAGGTGGGAAGCTCATAGGCGGTCATTTTGTATACTTCTCCGTGTACTTATTAGCTACTGCCTGCATTTTCTTTTTTCTCTTTTCAATTTCCGGTACGATTGCTTCTGCAATTTTATCAAGTACGATGTGAGCAAATACCTGACCATTGCCAAACACAGTAGTTGCTGTAATTGGCTCCTTAAACAGGTCTTTTGATGCCTCATATCCGAGCAGATAGTTGATTTTATCTTCAATCTGTTTATTCAGTTCAGCCATTTCCTTACCTGATGTGGCTTTCTGAATAGAATCCTCGAACTGTTTAAAGTATTCTATTACTTCTTCCGCACGTGATACGACATTAATATCAGTTGGATTGAGCTTGAAAGAGGAAAAAACTTTGTCTTCGTTATTCGTGAATGTGAAAATAAGAATTCCATCATCAATGTTTGTGTTAATTGTTTTTGCCATTTTCTATACCCTCCTAAAAATTATTCGCTGTCAGCTGTGAATGTACCGGAGCTGATATCAAATTTTCCTTTGACACGTTCTCCAACATAGTTCACGGTAAACGGAATCTGGTATCCGGACGTATCGCCGCCATAGGATGTCGGCACAACATAACAATCCTGCTGATATGCTTCATACTTGCCTGCTGTAGCTTCTGTCCACAGATGAACCTCAACTGCTTTTGTTTTGAGGTTATCGTCTTTGAGGCGTCCATCTACAATCTTCTGCAATGCTGTAAACAGGTCAGAAGTAGTGTCTGCATAGAACGGATCAGCGTCAGAAGAAACTTCGTAGCCGTTATGTTTGAATGTGGATTCTCCAAGAATGTTTTTAGATGTTTCAGTGTCTGGGTTGAGTTCGACATTGTACTCTTCCAGATCCTTTCCAAGACGCTCATATTTCGGTGTTAGTCCCCCACAGAGGGAACCTGAGTCGATATAATGAGCCATATATTTACGGTCAATTTTTCCTGTAACTGCCATAGAAATGTCCTTTCTGCCTATAATTTTTAAAAGGCTGTGTAGGTTAGCGGCTATCTCCAATTGATAGCCGGTTGTTACTTGTTATATTACTTCATAAGTATTTTCATAGCGTACCGACAATGGCAATAGCCAGTCTTGTACACCACTCTCCTGCGGCTCTAAACCATAGGAGTTATCACGTGTGATACGTTTTATCACTCGCCCCTGCGAAAGCTCAGGAAACGTATTTAAACGTGTCTCAGAGCCATTTATGACAACTGGTTCTCGGCATATCCATTTACCGAGATTGTCAAGGAACTTCTGAACAGATAACTTCTGCCTTTCCTTGTCGGATGCTGTTCGGTACACTACATAGAATGGGTACTGGCATATCTGATGCATCGTTCCACAGACATCTTCTTTTTCTGAGTAAACCAAAGCACCGTTGTCTGCTGAGAACGCAATTCCTGATTCCTTGCCAAGCTCCTCAAATTTAATTGTTTCATTTTCGTATAGTCCCGGATACTGGTTCAGAAGTGCTTTCATAGCGTCTGTCAGAATCTCATATCCGGTCGCATCTTTACCGATAGGTTTATCCGCCATGTCTGCCACCTCCTGCCTGTGCTTTTACTTTGCGAATCCATGTACTGCCGTATTGCCGTTTAGCGGCATCAAACCATTCAGCTTGTGCCTGAGTATGTGGTGATTTTGTATATTGAAGATTCTCTTTTGCATTCGTTTTACCGGAATACTGACTCACAAGAACCTTTTCCGCATCGTGTCTCGCCCATGTACTACCTGTCGCAGGGTCAACCATAGTCTTTCCAAAATAAAGAAATCGTCCATAAGGAGCAGCCGCAGCACATACAAATCCAGTCCCTTGCATTGATGTACTTTTTACTCTTGTTCGGTCAATAAAATCTCCCGAAATCATTGGCATAAACTCTATCATACTGTCCATAACCATTCCATCAAGGAGATACTGGGCTTCTTGGTACTGTCTGGAAAATCTATCCATATTCAGTTTTATTTTCATATCTCCATCAACTATGGAGAATCCTTTGAAATGATGAATTTTACTCATATTATTTACCCAGAATCTCAAAATGTGGAATCAGCGTATACGGACCGCCTACACTGGTAATCTTAAACACGCTATCCTTGTTCTCATTCATGTATTGATAAAATCCGCTCCGATAATCGCTGTCAATTACCGTTCCGCTAGTCCACTCACCCTCCCAGAAGAACGACTCATCTGAGAATGTGATAGTATCTTCCAGAGCGTTGTTAATCTGCTGTTTCCACTCTTTAGGCGGCACCCATGGAAGAATCTTGCCGTCTTTATCAGTAATGGTTATATTGCCGTTCTGGACAGTGTATCGAACGTGTAACTGTGCGTTGTCAGTTGCGTCTGGTCCGTACTTTTTAAGGATTGCTCCCTTGTCAGTAATGAGGTCAACGCCGGATAAAACATGAGGATACCAGTACGCATCTCCAGTTGTGACACTTTCGTAATAGTTGAAAAGTGTAATTTTAGATGAATACATGATACCCTCTCCTTAATTATTCTTTCTGCACTGCCTGCTTAATAACCTGATTCACACCAGTAGCTGACAATCCGTTAAACATACCGACTGCAACTGCCGTGATATAATCCGATGCCGGGAAATCCGGGATAACTCCCATTCCGACAGCTCCGAGAATCCCACCAATAACCGCCATAATCACCGGAATCCATTCATCAGAGATTCTTTTTGATGCTTTACAGCCCATTCCTACGATATAGCATATCATAACGATTGCTATACATGAGCCAAGTGTTGAAATGTCCATAATACGAAACCTCCTACTTAACTACGAAATTCTCCCATTTCTTATAAGCGTCTACATAGGTTTCCTGCTTATCTCCATTGTGAGTAATTTCGTAATACATTCCATCAGATACGGTTGTACTTACAAGAGCCTTATTGTTCTGTAAGGTCTTACAACTCCAGACAATGAAAACATCATCTTCTGTAATCTGTTTCTTGTCGGTTTTATCCGCATGTGAGTTGAAATAATCAACTACAATCTTTTTGCATAAACTTAAAAAAAGCATCGTTTCCCATTTTTGCCCTCCTTTAATTTTCTGAATTCTTCCTGTGTCAGGATAACGTTTCTTCCGCATGGTGGAAGTTCACCAGTAAGCGAATAAACACATCCAACAGAACAATCCAAGTGCTTACATTTAAAGCACTCTTCATCTCCCTCATTTACTGCATACATACTCACACCCCCGCATAAAGAATCGGTATTCCATCATCCGTCCTTACTCCCATTAGAAGCGGTAAAGCTGTCTTTAAGAGTAAGTCGTTCGTTTTCTTCACATCTCCGGCGACGGCATACACCGCACTCCACTCTTTTGCACTTGCCCCAATCTGCTGAGGTGTTGCGTAAGAGATGGATTCACTGCCAGAAGATACAGATGTTACAATGCCTGTTGAGATGTTCCCGACATTTATGTCGGTTACATTTGCCGATGCCTGATTGATTGCATTCTTTTCAGCGAGCTCAATCTGATACATTTTTTCAGCCAGTGAACAGACCGCTTTTTTGATACGCTTTTGTGAGTGTTCATCTGTCGGCAGTCCATCCACCAGTCTGTCAAACGTCATTGCGTCCACGAAATCGCTGGCTCTTTCTGCCAGTCGAGGAAAGTCGGTTTCTGGCACGACATTGCCGAATGATTCTATATAGAATTTATAATCTGCATAAGCCATGCCAGTTACCTCCTACATTTATGATTTCGCCGCTACAGTCGCGTGTCCAGCACTTAATGCTTTATAGGTGCTGTCACATTCAACCACTGTGATTACCTGCCCCGTTGTTGCTGTAATGTCGGATTCGCCATCCCACGCGCTCCAGTTCTTCACATTCTGTCCGTAGTCTACGGCAGTCTCAGATGATGCAACTTTGTACTTGTACACATTTCCTGCGCTTGCTTTTGCCGGAGTAATGGTCACTTTAGTATCTCCACTTTTACTTCCTGCTGCAGAGTTTACAGTCAGAGTTCCAAGTGTCTGAGTTGTGTTGATGGTTCCAACAGCAATGGCATCAATATACTCTGCAAAGAGGGTAAGTCCCATGATTGCAAATGCTTCAGATACTGCTGTGTGGTAGTTGCCCTGAGTGTGGAATCCGATCAGGTTTGTCTCACCAGATACGGTGTATACAAGACCTGCTCTTGCAAAGTCAGATTCATTCGGGTCAACATAGTACAGTACGATGTTCTCAACAGGGGTAGCGATAACTGTTCCTCTTGGAATTTCCTTTTCGGATAACAGGAAGATGGTGTTGAAGCCCATGAAATCTTTCATGTACTGGAATCCGAACTGATTCTGGATAGTGATCTCAGCTGCTCCGAGGTATTCATATACGTCCAGAATGTTGACAAATCCAACAACACCAGTCACATTTCTGTGCATCTGTTTGAATTTGTTCTCAACCCGACCCTTGGCCATTGCCAAAGCCATCTGGAAAGTAGTTTCTGTAAATGTGAGGGTACCTGTTTTCAGATAGTCGTAAAATCTTTCAGTAACATTGGTCTGAAGCTGGAAAAGGAATTCATCATCGGTCATCTGAACGGCGTTCTCATAACCGTGATCCTTGATTGCTTCGATAGATACAGCCTTTGCGTACTTCTCAATACTCATTTCTGCATAAGGCTTTTCCTTTACAGTGAATTTGCTGTAAGGGATTTCTTCACCCTCTTTAACATTTCCATCCTGCAATGCGCCTTCTGCGTATTTTGATTTAAGAACCGCTCCGGGTGTCTTTTTGATTGGACGCATGATACCAAGAATCTCACGCAAGTGTTCCCAGTTTCTTTCAAATCTGGTTACGAAGTCAATCTCACGTGCTGTGACCTGGATATCATTAGTCATAATAAGATTAGCTTTTGCTGCCATATAAAAAATCCTTTCTACCCATAATTATTAAGGTATTGGGTTAGCGGCTATACTCTAACGTATAGTCGGTGTAAAAAATCACTGGAATAACTGGATATTCTGAGCAATTGCAGCCTGTCTCTCGGACGGGTCTTTGATCGCTTCGATATCTTTCTTTGTCATGCTTCCCGGTGTCTGCTGTTGTCCAACATGAGTTGTAAATCTTGCCTGATTCTGCTGAGCCTGCTGCTGAGATTCGTCCACAAAAGCGGATGCGTCAGACTGTTTCATCTGCTCGATCAGATCATTTAATCCGAGAATTTTGCCGTCTTTAAGTTTGAGATCTGCTTCTTTAATGTCTGCCATAACAGACTTCTTTGCCGCTTCGCTGGAAAACTTAATATCATCGAGTGCTGCTTTCAGAGCATCTGAGAAATCACGGTCGTAGATTTTTGCATTGAATTCTTTCTCTGCATCCTCGGCTTTTTTCTTCCATCCATCAAGCTCCGTCTGAATGTTTGCCGGGTCGATACCGTCAAAACCTTTCAGAGTTTCTTCTGCTGTCTCGGCGCGTTCTTTCCAGTCATCTCGTTCACCCTCGACTTTCGACAGAATTTTTGCTACTTCTTTGGCATTCTTATAATGTTCAGAGAGTGCTTTCTTCACATCTGCCTGTTTGTCCTCTGGGATCTCGATTCCAAATGATTTTAATGTGTCAATAAGTTTCTGCATATATATCCTCCTGGTCGTGTTTATTGACCTGCCGCCGCAGGTATTGGATTAAGCCAGTTAGACCACTGGCAGGGTAACTGTGGCTATTGGATTCGAACCAATGAATGAGTGTTCCTCTCCCGGGGTCAAAGCCCGGTGCCTTACCACTTGGCGAAGCCACATTGAAGTACCTTTTCGGACTGGACACCAGTCAACAGGATAAGATATAACCTAATCAGCATCATGATGTTGTAATCTACCCTAGCCATAGACCACCTGCACGCAGACAGCGTAGCTTTAAGCAGATTAATTGCAGGAGACGGATTTGAACCGCCGTTCTCAAGGGTATGAACCTTGCGAGATTCCGCTTCTCCATCCTGCCCTTAACCCGGATTCCCGGGTTAGCAAGGTGTTTAACGTGTCATGCCTGCCACGAGTTGTTTCGGATATTTATTTCTTTTTTTAAAAAGAAAAGTATGAATAACAAAAACCTTAATCAAGGAGGTGCGCCATCTTGCGTGCCAGATGACAAATACGCACGACAGGATTCGAACCTGTTTAACTTTCCATTAAAGCGTGCGCACCAGCTACAAAAGTTAAAGAAAGGAGGATTAAAACGAAAATGTCAAAAACAACCGTTTTATTTGTGCTTCCTGCTGCACAATTACATTATAACAGATTTCTTTCAACTACCTCTCTACCACTTTTGTGTTTTTAGAGCATATCACGGAGCTTTTCTACATATCTCTTGACAAGATCACGTTCTTCCCGGCATTCTGCATCCTTTGACATATCACTCATTTCTGTTGTGAGTTCGTCAAGATGTTCTTCCAGAGCGGCAAGCATCTTTCTTTTGCAGTCCTCAGACTTGCCGGAACGATAGCTCTGTTTCTGCGTCATGTAATCGTCATAAGCATCTCGCCCATCAGATCGGCTGTAATGCCCTCTGACATAATGTTCACCCCTTCTGGCATAAGAATTACCCCTGTCGTAATCCGGCATCATTCTGCCATCATTTGAGCTGTATCTCCCCATGCTGTCACGCTTTCTTCCACGTTCACTGTAATCGTCATTGTATCCGCCACGCATCTCATCAAGGACAGTGTTGTAGTACTCTACTTTCTTATCCCAGTACTGCGTATTCTTGATATCTTTGTACATATCAATCAGTTTGTATGTCATTTCCAAGTTCCCAGTGGTCAGCCCATTATCAGCAATTTTGGACAGCTCGTCTTCGATTCTTGCGCATAAGTCTTTAATATCTCTCATAATCACACCTCCTACGCTTCTCTGGTCACAACAATGTTCGCGTTCGCAACAGAAATAGCCTGATCGCTTGTGTTTTCTACCGCGATATTAACGCAGCATCCGCGAGGCACATCAATATAGATGCCAGAGGACACATTATTGTACTGATTTACTGCTGCCGGTGTGGAAATCATCTGGGAAGAAAGAACCGGCTCACCAGAGATTGCAATTGCCAGAGAAATAGCTCCGACAGTACCGCCTGTTGGAATTGCGATATTACCAGAAAAATCCACGAAGAATCTCGCTTTACACTGGTTAGTCAGTCCTCTTAGAGTGATGATTCCGCTTCCCTCTCTGTGCTGAATGCAGTTAGAACCCTTAACTGCTGTATTTGAAAATACTACGTTTCCATTTGCTGCTACAGTCTGAGCAGCTACACTTGTAAATTCTGCCATAATTTTTACCCCTTTCATATCACAAAAGGACAGGTCTCAGCCTGCCCCTCTGTGTAATACGGCATAAGCCGACATTCGAATCAATCGAAAGATACTCTCGATATGAAGTTATCAGCAATTGCATCCGGTGTTGCATCCGCATCCACATCCGTAATATGTGTTCGGGTTAGGAACCTGATATGCCGGAATCGGTGCTGGATTGATTGCATTAATGAGCTGCTGTGTCTGAGAAGCCATTGCAGTTGTGAGAAGTGCGCTCTGGCGATCCTGAGATGCAGCACGTCTGAGATCATTATTCTCAGCCTGCAGACTAGAAATCTTTTCATTGCAAAGATAGTCAAGAATGGCTCTTGTTCCAGCGTTCTGACTGTCAATAATGTCTCTTGTATTGCTGTTCATGGTGTTCTGCAATGCGCAGGTGTTCTGTGCCATATTGTAATTTACGCCCTGAATTGCTTCTCTGGTCTCACAACAGCAATTCGCAAGCTGTGCCTGTAAAGCATTTGTATTCTGCATATTCGCTACAGTATCAGCATTGATCGCCTGCTGGATTCCAAAGCCGGTCTGCATGATGTTGGTGTTGATTCCGTTAAATCCAGTAAGCATACTGTTATTCATGGCATAGAATCCATCACAGAGACCGTTGTTGATTCCGTCAAGTTTGCTGATTACTGCGGAGTTATCGAATCCTCTCTGAATGTCTGCCTGAGTAGCTGCTGTGGCTGCGTATCCGCCGCCGTTGCCATTATTACCCCATCCGTTATTGCCCCATCCGAAGAAAGCAAAAATGAATAAAACAATAATCCACCAGCTACCATCTCCACCAAACATGCCGTCATTATTTCTACCGTTTCCAGTAGCGGCGGCTATATCTGATAAGCTATAATTTCCATCCATAATATAATCTCCTTTTTTGTGTATTTACATCAATCTGGCCAGATTGTAATGTACTATTTCATTCCTTTCAACATGTGCTGGAATTGCCCTGCCATCTGCTGAACCTGATTAAGTTGCTGTTGAGAAATCTTCCCAGACTGTAACATCTTCTCAACTTCTGCTTTCGGGTCTCCCTTAAAATTCTGTCTAAATTGCATGAACTGCTGTATCATCTGCATTGGCCCGTTTCCCTGCGGCATCCCACCACCGAGCGCGTTAAATAATGGATTACTCATCTGCATTTCCTCCCTTGACCGCTGATTCCTGTACGGTATTAGCTCTAACAGGTTCAGAAAAAGAATTTAATCGGTTTATGATAGCTTCGTATTTGCCCTTCAAATCATCATATTCCTGTCGCGTGACGTATTTACTGTCCATGTTCTGAGCAGGCTGTTTAGGTGGCATCTGGGTGCCTATCTCGTGATACTCAAACGTCCGTAATGGCTGTGGCATACCGGAAACGTCAGTGGATTTTATATAAAATTTCTCTGATTCTGAATCCATTAGCAAAACACTTGTCCCGGGTGCTACCAGATAGGATTTTGCGCCGACTTCGCCGGATACCCACAGGATGCCATTGTTATTCTGCTGGGGTTGCTGTACTGGTTGAGCCGGCATCTGAACAGGCTGTTGCTGGAACTGATTCATTTGTCCCGGAACACCAAAGCTATATTGATAAGGATTGTTGTATAATGCCATCTTATGCACCGCCTTTCTGATTATATTTTTGCATAGATGTATCAATCTAAAAAGTTCAAAAAAGTATCGAAAAAGTATTGTGTAATAACGCACATAGATTTATAATCGAGAAAAAAGGAGGAATTAACATGGCAACAGAAGCGCAGAAAAGAGCGGTGAGAAAGTATGAGAACAGCAATTATAGACTGAATATTGTCTTTCCAAAAGGAACTAAAGAGAGGATTGAAAAGCTCGGTCTCGGTAAGAGTAACAGTGCCTTTATCCGGGATGTTGTTCTGTCAGAACTTGACAGGTTAGAAAAAAAATAAAAATAACGCACATATACGCTTGACATATAACGCACATAGATGTATAATAAAGACAGTTAAAGAAAGTACATTACATAGCCCCACGATGAGTAGAGAGGAGTCAGAACAAAAATGATTAAGAGAGTAAAACTTGAAACCATTTACAAAATGGCTAAAGAAGGTAACGAGGAAATAAAAGATCGTAAACTTTTCCCGGACGGATGGGACGAAAAAGTCTACGATTATTATAACAAATTATCGAAAGATTCATGCGACGTTGAAATGTTCATGGAATTTCTGGGCGGTGAAGATTCGCCGCTAGAAATGGCGTACGCATACAGGAGAAACATGCATATCATGCTGTACACAATGAATGCAACAGATACGTTGGCATTTGTAGATAGCGAATATGATATATTTTACATCGTGTCAAAAGACGGCGATGAGTATAATAGTTGGGAGTGGTGCTTTACAAACAATATTGACCCCATCAAATACAGGGGCGACGACGGAGACGAACCGGTCCCGGAATGGCTCATAAAAAAATACGAAGAACAGATAAGGGAGAAAAAAGAAAACAGAGCTGAGCGGATATGACGGAAAAATAAGATGCAGTAGGATAAAATTCAACTTTCAAATCACTTTTATATGTGGTATAATAGAGTAGAGTTTAGTAGTCCCATATTGGAATGTAAAAAGTATTATAAAATTTTACATTATTTAAAGTAGAACCATATTGGAATGTAAAAATAAGGAGGATTACATCAAGCTCACAACTGTTTTAAAAAGACGCAAAATAAGCCCCTGAGAGATAATCCCAGGGGGCTTTATTGTCGTCTTAACACACTTTAATTATTTTATTGTTCACCCTCCGGCTTAATCGCTTCGCCGTGGATATGCTCACATTCATCTGTTCAGCACAGTATTCGAGCGTATATTCCTTACATCTCAATCGGAATAGTTTTTCTTCATCCGGTGTAAAATTGCACTCTATCAAGAATCTGTCTATATCTTTCTTTGTGAACACATATAATTTCATGAGCATACCCCTTACTAATGCTAACGTTGATTCTGCGCAAGATAATTTGTAAGCTTCTGTTTTGTTTTTTTTAATTCTTCCACATTATTCCCACTGATCTGGCTGTCCAACATGGTTGATAACACTTCCAGAATTAATGAATCTCGTTCTGCGATTCTCTGAAGACTTTCATAGTCTCGTCTATCATGTTCTTCCAGTGTTTCTACTCGCTTATTAAGTCGGAATGCCGGAGTAATCCACTTAAAGATTACGGCTGCCGCCCCTCCGACGATGGACACCCCTCCGCAGATAGAGAGGAAAATCTGTACAAATTCTGATATGCTCATTTAGCTACTCCTTTTCCCAGTAATATACCGGGATCTCATTTCCGGAATCCCATGTATCGAAATATTTGCCATCCTGCACTGTCACCACATGACCATCTATGCAGAGAATATATGTGCCTGTCGGATGGTCTGTACAGAAGTCGTTGACTGTATAGATATATCGCTCTGACTGTTCAATCAGTTTGCGCCTGTATCCATGCTTATAGAGGTACGCTCCCCAGACATAATTTGCACTCGGCATATCTGACAGAGCGCACGCCTGTATCATCAGGCCGACAAATACTGTTTCCCAGTCAAACCCGGTTGCCTTGCATATTGCCCGGACAACGCAATCTCCGGTTCTCTTACCCTTAACAGGATTAGGATTAAAATACTCCCATCTGTCCATCAGTCAATCCCCTTTGCTGTCTTATATCGTTTTGCCGCTCCTCTGGCTTTTGCGGCGTTCTGACGGTTCCACTTCGCAATCATAAGTCGGTCTTGCAGTTCCCTTAGGTCGTTCTGCTTGCAGTAATCTTTATATGCAGCATTTTGTTTCTGCAAAAGATAAGACTTCCGGTCAAGGTCTTGTTGGAGTGCGAATTTCGCCTTTTCATTCGGTGCATTGTCGACTCCTGCTTGCAGTCCAAGAACCTCTCTCTTCGTTTTGCGGATTCTACGCTCATAAGTACGTTGTCGCTGTTCTTTTTCGTACTGCTTGCCTTTGTCGGCTTTATCCTGCGCTGATAGTTCTGCATAAGGATTCGGCATTCCTTCCGCCCAAACCGAAAAATGATGTCTGCAATTTACTCCGCATATTCCATCAGCTTCGCCATAATGACAATTTTCAATAAAATCTGGATATTGGCTCGATTTTTGCTCCAGCATTCTACGATATTCTGGTGTATCTCGTTCCTGAAAGAACTCCGGCTTAATTTCTTTTAATTTTTCCCAGTCTATAGAAAACGCCTGCCCTTGCCATACTTCATGGCTTGGGCGACTTCCTATATGTGCCGATGTCAGCACTAAACCGTATCCCATTTCTTTCATTCTTGTCAACTGAATATCAGCACACGCCTGTGCCACGCCAGTTCTAACAGAACGTGCAACTGCTGTTTCAATTGTGTCTTTTCTGCCGGATGGGTATGTGACAGTAACGCCATCACTCACAACGTTATTAACCGCCTCTTTGATGGCTTGCGTATACCCAACCGCCCCAGTCATCACATGGTTATACGCAAGGTCGCATTGCTCGATATAGAGCCTTTGAGCGGCACTTGCGGTTGTCCGTGTGAAATTCTTCCACTCGCCCATGGCCGCAAGCATATTTCGCTCCATGAGCCTTATCATAGTTGGGGACTGCTCAAGCGGTACAGGGCTTAATCCTGCCGCCTTGTATACCTTATCATCATAGTTCATTGCAGTGATTCCGGCATCTTCAAACGCTTCAAGAAGTTCCTGCTGTTCACGTTTGGTGTATTTGGATAATTCCGTTAGAATGTCCTCTAACAGTTCACCAGATTCCTGCAGTGTTCTGATTCTCCACGCATCGGCATTGGTCAGAATATAGTCCTCACCCCTGCCGATTCTTGTCATCATTCTCGACACGATCTCAGAGATGATATACTGATGCAATTCTTCGGCAATTTGTTCACTGCCCTCTGTTATCCGGCGTAAATATTCTGGACTTAACATAACTACTCATCTCCAAACAGCTTCGGTTCGTCTGGCTGAGCTTCTTCAACCATTGTTCTAACCTCATTACTCTTCTTCAAAAAAACCTCTCGTTTTGTTTTCCTCTTTGGCTTCTTGTGAAATTTTTTTTGCTTCCTCTTCGGTATATCCATAAAATTTCACCAAATAACGCCAAAATGTCACATGTCCAGAATTTACATAACTGTACCACGCTATCCTGTCTTCTTCTCTGCTGTATGTAAAATCACCAAAATCATAGTTAACTATATACTGGACATATTTCTTTTTCTTTTCGTCGTAAATCCAGTTAGAATCTGGTGCGATGCCATATAAATCTGCAAATGTATTTAAGGCGTATATAGTGTCATTCAAACAACACTCCAGCTTATCCCGAACGTCCTTGATAAACTGAATTGTCCGTCTGTCGTCTGCTTCTACCTGCGTAGCCGTCACCATACCTGTTTTTTCATTAAAAACAAAATATCCGTTAGAGAATCCAATCTTATATCCTATCTGGTTTAGAATGGCATTCATGCCGACTATACGGGTATCTGTATTGAGAACTGGATTAATTTCTTGGTAGAATTCTTTCGCGTCCTGTCCGAATACATTCTTAACAAAGTGCGGTAACCTCATCTCATTCCGTCTGTTCTCCATGCCCTGTGGCGACATAGCTGATACAGGTGCGCCGTTTGGCATCAGCAGTCTATCATCTGCCAGAACAATCTTCTGAGAATCGAATATCTCTCCGGCATTACGGCTGTATGCAATGTCAATGTCTTTTAGTTCTTCGATAGCTTCTGCGAATATTGGTAAGCCCAGTGGCGTGCTAATATCCACATTGTTCGCCTGTGGTGTCCGTAAAACTCCATACAGAGGTCCGTCCAGCTTCTCCCTATTTGCCTTGAGAATTGGCGGTGTATCTGCCATGAGGTCCGCCCATTTGGTCTGTTTAAGGTCAATCTTATCTCCGATGCTCTGAGGGGATTTTGATACATAGGCTCTATTAGAAACGTAGTACGGATAAGTTGTCACGCCGTCTATTGTGGTCTCAACAAATCTATGATATTCAAGCCGTGTATAGTATTTTCTTCCGACAGTATAAGAATCCTTAAATATAATCCCTTTGATCTCCTGATTGTCGTAATCTACAATCATCAAATCTGCCGGAGTAAATACGTCAAGGCTCTCACCGTTTGGCTTGATAAATACTGTTCCATAGGCACATCCGTATTCTACCCAGTGCCGGATCTGGAAATATACCTTGTCAATCTGCTCCTGAAGCCACGTAGCCCTTGCAGAACCGTCTATCTGAATACCGATCGCCAGCGTTGCGAGCCGAGCTGTCTCTGAGCAGACAGATTTTGCGAAATTGATCGTCTTGATATTATCCTTATCATCTAGCCAGTATGGAACGCCTCGATATATGTTTGCGCATTTATTAATCAGCGATTCCATCTCTGGAAACTCTGCTGCCTGAATATTGAAATCCTCTTCGGCTTGTTTTTTGAATATCATGTTAAACCACCTTTTTAGTGTTGTTATAAGTCCCATTTAGTCACCTGTCGCTATCTTTTTTCCACACATCGGACAATAATTAAGGTCAAACGGTCTGGAAGTAATGCTCCCTTTTCGGTCTTTCATGTATATGTACAACATGCAGCCGTATATATATTTGCTCTTCTTGCGTTCTGGATTATCATGACATTCTTTCCAAGAAGCTAATTCATCACAAAATTTACACATTATGCACTGTACCCCCTCCTGTTAAATAACGGCTCATAAGCATACCTAAGTGCCGAGATTGCATGATCGTTTCCATCAGGATAACCACTTATCACATTTCCCTCTTTGTCCCGATCGTACTCATATTCCGTAATTTCCTTGTATGCATTCGGTGTACGCTTCGGATCAATGACTATGGTCTTTGTTTGCAAGAATTTGAAACCATACTCGATACTTCCCGGGCCTTTGATTGCTCCTCTGGCAGGAAGTCCGGCATCCCGGAAATCATTCACGGACTTAGGTTCCGCAGAATCACATATCATTGTGTAATCATCATAGCCTTTTTTCTTGATCCAATCAGCGGTCTTGGAGTTACTCCATTTATTTACATACAATTCGTCAATCAGATATATTTTCTCTCTGGCAGAATCGTAATAAGTCCGGAGATAGCAGAAGGCATCCGGGTACCATCCATAATCTACACCAGCGAAAATGCGATCCATGTGGCTGATCTCTTCGTCTGTGATATCTCTAATCTCCAGATATTCAAATACATTTCCGCCGTCACCATTCGGAACGCCCAGGTATTCATGCTCATAGGCTTCTGGATTGATTTCTTTCAGATGCGCTGCATCGTCAATAAACTTCTGTCCAAGCCACTCCGCCGGGGCTTCCAGATAACTCGAATGATGAATAACCCTTTTCGGGTTAGGTGTGAGCTTGATCCTGTTTACCCAGTTTGATTTCGATTTTGGCGGATTATATGATGAAAAATCATAGGATTCATCACCGCCACGAAGTACTGACTGATTAACGGAACGTTCCTGGGCATCTCCCTTCATTTGATCTTTTTCTTCTTTCCAGAGGATTCCGATGTAGCCAAACTCCGGCTTAATAGATTTCAACTTGGTTTCATCGTCCAGACCACGGAAGTATATTGTCTGCCCTGTTTTAATATACTTGATCTCAAGTGGCGAAACTTTACATTCAAATTCTTCCATCAGTCCCAGTTCGTTGATAGCCCACTTCATGTTAGCATATACAGAGTCTTTCAGAGTACCGGCCACCTGTCTTGTGATGCAGGCGTGCATCTGAGGATTATTCTTGATAAGCTCAACAATTTTAAAAGCTACAAAAGAGGATTTCAGGCCACCTCGACCGCCCTCGAATACATATTCAATGTTAGGTTTAATCTGTCGGTTAATGTCCACAAACGCCTTGCCAAGTACTCTGCCTGGCAGATAATATTTTTCATCATCATTTTTTGAAGCTGCTGTTAACTGTTCCCATTTGTCTACCGCCTGCATATTACCTTTTATGGCTTTATCATACACGGCAGCCGCAATACAGGCATTGTTATTTGCATCCTCGTCAGATATTCCCATCTTCGCGAGTTTCTTCTTTGCAGCAGCCGGGGCAGGATTTTCAGCTATCATTTTTGCTAATTCAGAAAGGGACTTTTTTTGACGGCGTACTTCTCCCGACTTAATACCGCCTTTTTTAGTTATTTCTCGGAGTTCGCTCGGAGTTCGTTCAGAATTCGGTATTAAATTTTTCTCATTTGCCATCCTATTAACATCCAATCATATCCTTTCTGAATTCAAAAAACCCCAGTATAGCAGTTATATATAAATATAATACCACACTGGGGAGATTTAGCTCTCTACCACTTTTATAAATTTTTAAGTTTTTTTAAAGTCTGCCAATCAATTTGGCCAGATGATAATATTCCGCCATGACCTTGCGTTTGTAGCCGTAGAAGTCATTTTCCGTTGCAGGAACCGTCCTGATCTTCTCCATCGTTCGATAGCCGATACTGTTCACGATGCTGTCATATATTTGCGATTCGATGCCGGGCGCATATTTGATAGATACCTGTAACAGATTGTATTTGTCACTCTCGTTAAGATTCCGTAAATGGCTTTGTAGCATAGGTATATCATCCGGTGGCACTCCGTAATCAGTTAGTGTTGCCTTTCTCAGTTTCATTTATTTCACCTTCTTCGCTCAAATTCCAGTGACATGGTACGCCTTGAAAACATTCTGGACAGCGTTCGTAGAATCCGCATCCTTTGCAGTTCACTGGCTGTCCAGTACAATATTGTTGTAATACGTGGTATGCTGATATAGCAAGGTTTGGCGTTATGTTTGGTGTAGGTTTGTTATTCATTTCTTCATCTCCTCCAACTGTTTTACTGCTTTTCTATAATCTCTATTCGCAGACCGGAACATCATCAAAAGTATTTCAGACACAGGCCTTGTCCGATTTCTTCGCTTTGCTTTTTTGACGCATGTAAGATCATTTGCTTCTGGTACATATATTCCTACATAATGTGGAATTTCAAGGGATACCGCAGCGCATACATCTGTCGGCATAACCAGGTAGTTATAATCACCAATAAAATTCAACCCATGACCAGAACGAAAATCTTCAGCTGATGATTTAACCTCATAACAATAGCAGTCACCTTTTTCTATCCCGGACACACTATTATTTGCTGGCACGAATCGCATATAATCCACCCTTACCGCATGATCTGTCGAATAATCGAATGTCACTTCTTTCGCCCAATAAATACGTGGATCATTGTGAGGATTTATTTTCTTTTCAAGCATGGCTGATAATTTTGCTGTAATCTCAGGTCTTGTCATTTTGAACCTCCTCCAACTTCTTCTCTATCGGATTAATAATCTCTTCCAATACCTGCTGCTCATAATTTTCTTTCCAAAATTTCTCTCTTTTCCAAAACGGAACTTTTTTAACTTCACCTATTAAATCAATACACGCCATTGCTTCCAGCATTCCCCAACATCCATCACAGGCTCTTTCATTGCACCACTTTGCAAATTCTTTAAATTTCATTTTTGAGTTCCTCCAACTTCTTCTCAGCTTCTTCACGGGTGAGGAACACGTTTTCGCCAATTCTACGGCTAAAAAATATTCTTTCACGCAAATTATCATCTATGCAATAAAACCTCTTTACGTGGTCATTTATAGATATTTTAATAATTGTATTCTCGGCAATTGTTTTATTGCTGTAATTAACACTATATAATGTTCCATTAAGCTTACATGGTAATCTCACAAGCAAGTCCTGTTCTTCTGCTTCTTTGTAAGACTTTAATTCTTCCAACCATTTTGCAACTTGCTCATATTTTTCAGCACAATCAGCATTACTTATAAAGCTGTTAGGAATAACAATAGTATTCTTTTCTTTATTTTTTCTGTTCTTCCGTACCACTTCTTTTATGTATTTAACGGCTTCATCAAGTGTTAATCTCTCCATCTACTTCACCTCTTGAAATCTTTTCATAAATAGAATTTTCCACGATTCGTCTACTTCTACAAAATTTTCTTTTTCATATTCCTTAATCATGTTTTCAAGTTTTAAAATTTCGTCTTTAAAAAAATCATTATGTCGTTCTAAAAACTTGTCTTTTTTAAATTTTCTGCAATACTGCTCATGCGATCTTGTCTTGGTTTTCATGGTGTATTCACATACTCCTGTAGTAGATGCTAACTTCAAAACTCTTTTCGCATATTCGTAATTGTCTTTATCTACCCGTTCTGGCAAAGCCCAGCCCATAAAAGAATCACATTCGCAACACTTTACTTTCTTGCTCATCTATTTCACCTCTTCCATCTGGCTTTCTACGGTATCTGCAAGTAACTTCAAGGACTCAATAAATGAGTCCGTCAATGCTGTTCTGTCTGGGTATTCAGCAAATGTTCTGACAAGTTTTACTGCATCCTTGATTTTTTCTTCATCTTCGACGATTTCGGATGCTTCATACACTGTCTTTTCAACATAGTTGTAAGTAACAATCTTACTGTCGTAAAAATTCAATATGTTTGGAAACGGAATTACGATAGGGTTTAAATGGTTTTCTCTCGCCCATGTGAATCCCTGAAGCTTTGCCATTTTCAGAACACTCAAATATTCTTCCTGTGTCTTTACAAACACGATTTTTCCAGTTAAAATAATCATTTCTCCACCTCTTATCGCTTACTTTTTATCGCTTGTTTTCATCGCTTGTTTCTGTAATTTCTCTCAAGCAGGCATTCCAACCAACCGCAATAATATCTTTTTGTGATTCTACATTGTCATTCGGAACGATATACTCTTTTTTCTCCGGCAATGGCTTCAATGGACACCATTTAGGTCTTGATTTGCTTTCGTAATCATAATGTTCTTCTGTCATCAGAATTACATCATAATCTAAACAATCAGCTAATTCACAATAACCCACATATTCAAGTTCACCGCAGTATGAAGTTCCGAACGGGCAATCATAGCAATTTTCTGGTGCGTCTATCACTAATACTGATTTACTCATTCGCTTCACTTCCTCTCAGCATCAGGCTCAAAGTATTATACCCCGGACAAGTCCTGACCCCGTTTCTAGTATCTCTTAGCAGGACGCAGTACGGATATAATGCCATGACCTCATAGACGTGTTCTGTGACATCTTCGCCGCACTGGTCGATGTATTTGAAGCACTTGCCCGGTCTAAGAAAGTATCTTGCGCATACATACGCTTTTGTTCCGAATCTTACACTTGCACTACTCATTTGTGTTCCTCCTGTAACAATTCTGGATTGTCGAAAGTGTTTCCAACTACTTCATAATGTTCAAGATCAAACTTATCAATATATTCTCTATCCGTGCTACCAGTTTCGTGCGCTACCCATCCGGCAACGTTCCATTCAACGGTTTCATATGCCGCATCCTCTGGGTAGGATTCGTCCAAGTGTGCCATCAGAATGTCATTCTCCCAGATTCTCTTCCCATTCTTGTCGCAAAGTCCCGTGAACTGGCAGAGGGTTTCTGGATTAATAGGTGGTGCGTATAAAACACCTGATTCAACTGGTTGCATTCGATATTCAAATAAGTTTGACCGTGAATGATCTATTACCAAACACCCCTCAACCCATTCTCCATTATCAACCCTCTTTGCCTTGAAAAGAATTTCTCTCATACGTTCTGCACCTCCTGCTCAGAAAGTGGTTCGAATCTTTTCTTCTGCTTTACATCTGGATATTTGATTCTATCCACATCACTCGTAAACATACTTAACGGTCTGCACCATGTCACAAATGGGTCTGTAAAGCACTTGTAAATCACCATAATTTCATCTGATTCTGTATGAACAGCAATATCATTTACGATGTAGGTTCTTCCTTTAAAGTGCTTGTATCTTCTTCCTACCATGTTTTCTTTTAACTTTTCTAATGTTTCAACTGATACGTTGCTCATTCAACTCCACCGCCTTTCACGATTTCGATTGCCCTACTCAGCCCAGCATTGTATCCTTGATGTACGTCAGATAAGATACATTCCGATTCAATGAATTTATCTCTTTTCAACTCACTAATAACCTTGTCCACATCAAAAACTGTCGGCTGCTCGTCAATAACTGCACCTATTGCAAAATCCATATCCGAACCTCCAAGAGAATCAATTATTTTGTCTGCATCAATCAGTCTGCTCATTCAATCACAACCCTCTTTCTCATCAAAATCCAGATCAACCCTAATCACATCTGTGTTTATGGCAGATAGAGATTTTGCTTTCAAGTCATAAAATGGTTTCAGCAGTTTCGATCCGGCATTAAATTCATCGTAATCTTCCCAATTTCTTCCTGGGTGACATATCTGAATTTTCTCATCACTCTCGACATCTGTGCCAATTGCTACCAATAAATCAATCAGTCTCATAATCTTCACACTCCTCTGCATATTCATAACTGTCCATCTCATCACATCTGCACTGGCAGGAATCCTGTTTAATACAGCAAATGCAGCATTCTGTTTCACCGTCCGGACACTCTAATTTGCATCTTCCCATTAATCCAGTCGCCCTCCTTTTCAAAATACTTATATCTGCTACTGATTTTTACTGGCCTTGTTGTGTCTACTCCATATTTCACTTCGAGCATAAGACGATATTTTCCGAATGACTTCACGGGCACTTTGAATCTTGTGAACGTCTTGCCGTATTTCTTAAAAATTGACATTTCCATGTTTAGTCCTCCTTATCCTCATAATTCATCACAATTGTAATTACCTGCACCAGAACTTTCTGAATCTGATCGTAAATGTGATGATCGTCAGTTCCAAAATGAGAGTTCAGCCTTGCGTCTTCCTTGCCTTTTCTGTAGCAATCTTTCATGAAATCAATGCTGTATATATCATCTTCATCGATGATTTCGCCGTTATTTCTCCATTCAGCAATCATTGCTTCTTCAACCAACGAATTTACAACATCATCTGAATCCTCATCGCCATTCAGATATTCTACGCACCGGTCAATAAATCCTAACTTGTCAACGCACATATACGCTTTTGCCGTTCCAGATGTATACTCTTTGAATGCCTGTTCAACCTGTTCTTTAAAGTCCTCCGGCAGGTCAAAAACATCCACTTCCAGTCCTCTTGGAAGATTTATTGTGTAACTTATCATTTTGTACCCTCCTTATCTTTCTCACAGAATCCTCTGTGTTCATGCACTGAATACTCGATTCCACAACTCTGTTTCATGTATGCGAGTTTTTCTCCTGTCAATTCGCATTTGTGTTTTCTTGTATTCAGATACTTACAGGTTCCATCACAGTAGCTCATTTTCCGTTCTCCTGCTTTTTAAATTCTATCTTCAAGCCGTAAACAAACTGGCAAAGTTTCTCTGCAACCTCATCCGCATTCTCTACATTTGCAAGCTGTCTAACATACTGCTTACCGCAGATAACACAAGTCAACTTTCTGATCGTTTTCCAGACCTGCCACGAGATAATAGGAGAATCAAAAATTTCTGACATCAAAGAATTATGTCCGCCTCCATTTTCGTCTTTGAACCACTTTTCTCTTGGCACCTTTAGCGTGGTTGTAACATCTTCTCTGGTAAGGCAACCTTTGTATTTCTCATCCATACGTTTTTCTAGTTCATCTAAAAGTTCCTTCTTTTCCTGTTCTGTCATTGTGTCCTCACTTTCCATATCTTTTCAAAACTTCTACAATTGCATTAATGTACTCTGACAGTGCATCTAAATCTTCGTCTTTAATTACTCTCAGTCCACGGCTCGACTTAAAATCTTCAATGGCATATACACCATCTTTGATTTCCTTAAATTTCTTTGCCATTTCGCTTTCTTTTATGGCTTCGGAATCGTATTTGTATAACACTTCATGTTTATCGCATTCTCCAATGTCGGTTTCAATTTTGGTTCGTTTAGGAGTTATGCGTACAATCTTTGCCGGATACACCATGACGTGTCTAAAATTTGTTCCCCATCCGCACCGTACTTCTCTTGCAACTCCAACCACGTCTCCGACTTTTAAATCATCTTTATTTATCGGATTTAATTTTCCTATTACCATCCTCTTGTCATCCTCACTTTCCCCATGTAAGCAACTGACACGCTATTGTGCAGTCCTCCATGATTTCTGTATTTATATTTCCTCTGTCCGGCTCTAATTCATCAAGAAATACTCCGTTTATGCAGCTATGACCGATTTCTCGCTCCTGTCTGGCTCTGCGTTCAAATACTTCTGGAAAATCTACTCTGATTTTGTTCCAGTAGCCCATTCTGCCTTTCGGGCAGCCAATGCAATTATTGTTTGGGTAGCCTAAATCGTACATAACTGGACGCTTCAACCCCAACCTATCCGCTATTCCATGTGCTTCCTGCTTTGTCAACCCATGCTCAATCAACGGAAATTCATGGTCGTAATCACTCAACGCTTCGCATACTCTGTCTGCGCGATTCTTTTCGTTCAGGTCATATCCCCATACATAAGTATGATGATCCGGATGCTCACGTTCCCATTTCATACGAACCCTTTTCTTTAATTTGTCTGTGCAAGGTGCTCCAAATGGAGTATTGATGCATCTGGTTCTTTCAATCACATCATCCACACTGGAATATTCTTCTGACTGGATTATCGTTATCTTTCTTCCTAACAGTTTCTCACAATCATGCAAGAATCTCAGACTGTCTGGATGCTGATTTGATACATGAGTATAGATAATTTCGTCAACATCCTTTGCCAGATAACACGCTACAAAACTGCTTATTCCTGTTGAAAACCAACATACTTTCATAACACCACGCTACAAATCCTGTATCGTGGATAAATTTTTAGATTGCTCTACATCTCATGGTCAGTTTCCGTTCCATGCCTTATAGCCACAATGAATATTTTTCTATACAACCATTTCAAGTCTCCGTTGCATAACCTCGGTTTACCGAGGATTCGTTATTCCTTTCTGTATTTGTCTAAAATTTTCATTATCTTTTCTACGTAATCAGCCATCTCAAGAATATCTTCATCATCCATCTGTTTCAGCCCATATTTGTTTTCAAACTGATTAAGTTCAAACTCCATATCTTTTACCAGAACAAACTTCTCCGCAAGTTCATTTTCTTTTCTGGCATTTTCATCGTATTCGTAAAACTTTTCGCCTTTTCCATGTTCTTCATATATATCTGTTTCGATCTTGGTCCTTTTTGGAGTGATTCTTGTAATCTTAACCGGAATAATTTTTCTATGTCGGAACGTCGATAACCACCCACAATTCACCGTTCTGGCAATTCCGACGGTATCTCCTACCTTTAAATCGTCTCTGCTGATTTCTTTTAACTTAATATTCATTTCTCGTCCTACTTTCATTTATCCGAATGCTACCTGTCCGTTATTCTGCGGGATTCTTTAATACAATCCCTAGCTCTTCTTTAATAGCGTCTACATAATCAATCCATTCTGCCAGACCGTCATTGATATAATCAGCAGCCCGGTCAAGTC
>ENA-ORNY01000192-ORNY01000192.1-human-gut-metagenome-genome-assembly--contig:-NODE-192-length-47528-cov-11.889032_pt1 | contig 47528 bp, 36 predicted proteins | sample MGYA00242122_ERZ509036 | MGnify/ENA primary metagenome ERZ509036 (study PRJEB26280, sample SAMEA2338696) | human gut metagenome | biome: human gut; feature: human-associated habitat; material: faeces... | reverse complement strand
ATGCCGCCAAAGAAGAGAATCGCAAAGGTGACGCCGGCGTCGACCAGGGAGAACGCGCCGGTCACGGCGGCGGCGATTTCTTCCTCGTACCGGCTGCCTTTGAGGGCCAGGAACCAGCCGCCGCGTTTCACGAAGGGCAGGCAGTATTCGGCCAGGACCGAGAGGCGCGCCACGGCGCGGGATACGGCGATGTCGTACTGGCCGCGGTGCTTCGGGTCCCGGCCGCCGTCCTCGGCCCGGGCATGGACCAGACGGATGCCCCGGACCGCCGTCGCGTCGATGACCTCCTGCAGGAAGCGGAGCCGCTTGTCGAGGGAATCGAGCAGCGTCATCCGGAGTTCCGGACAGTAGAATTTCAGGGGCAGGCCGGGAAAGCCGGCGCCGGTTCCCACGTCGATGACCTTCGTGCCGGCTTTCATCAAGGCCGGGTCGAAGGCAAGAAGGCTGTCGATAAAATGCTTCACCGCCACGTCTTCGGGGCTGGTGAGGGCCGTCAGGTTCAGGCAGCGGTTCGTGGCCACCAGTTTTTCATAATAGATCCCGAACTGGGCCAGCTGGGCTTCCGTCAGGGTAAGGCCCGCCGCGGCGCCCCGTTCCGCCAGCAGGGACAGGCAGCGTGCCGTGTCCAGCCCGTCGGGGGCGGCGCCGTCCAGGGCGCAAAGTTCCGTCATGCTTCCTCCTCCTTCCCGTCAGCGCCCCGGGGCATCCGCCTCTTTCCGGCGGCGCGCTTCGAGGGCGATCAGCAGAACGCCCACATCGGCCGGGGAGACGCCGGAAATCCGCGACGCCTGGCCCAGGGAATCGGGGCGTACTTTTTGCAGCTTTTCCCGCGCTTCGCCGGACAGCTCTCGCAGGGAAGCATAGTCGAAGTCGGTGGGAATGCGCTTGGTTTCCAGGCGCAGGGCCTTGGCGACGGCCTGCTCCTGTTTTTGGATGTATCCTTCGTACTTACACTGGATTTCCGCCTGTTCCTGCGCCACGGGGGACACGTCGGGCAGGACGAAGCAGTCCCTTAGTTTGGCGTAGGTCATGCCGCTGCGCTTGAGGAGCGTCGCCAGGGGGACGCCCGTCTTGAGGGGCTCCGTGCCGAGCCGGCGCAGCTTTTCGTTGTTTTCCTCGGTCGGGCTGACGAACGTCGTTGCCAATCCGTGTAAGGCCCGTTCGATTTCCGACCGTTTGGCCGTGAAGCGTTCCCACCGTTCGTCCGACACGAGGCCGATGGCGCGCCCTTTTTCCGTCAGGCGCAGATCGCCGTTGTCTTGCCGCAGCAGGAGGCGATATTCGGCACGGCTCGTCATCATGCGGTAGGGCTCGTCCGTCCCTTTCGTGACCAGGTCGTCGATAAGGACGCCGATGTAGGCCTCGTTCCGTCCCAATACCAGCGGATCCTTGCCCTGGACCTTGCGGGCGGCGTTGATGCCCGCCAGGAGGCCCTGGGCCGCCGCTTCCTCATAGCCCGACGTGCCGTTGGACTGGCCTGCGGAAAACAGGCCCGAAATCCGCTTGTGTTCCAGGGACGACTTGAGCTGCAGCGGGTCCAGGCAGTCATAGTCGATGGCATAGCCCGGCCGCATCATGCGCACATGTTCCAGCCCGGAGATGGTCTGCATGAACGCGAGCTGTACCGCCGCGGGCAAGGCCGACGACATGCCCTGGACGTACATTTCCGTCGTGTCCAGGCCTTCCGGTTCCAAAAAGAGCTGGTGCCGGTCCTTGTCCTTGAACCGGATCAGTTTCGATTCGATGGACGGGCAGTAGCGCGGGCCCACGCCTTCGACAAGGCCGTTGAACATACCCGACCGTTCCAGGTTTTCCCGGATGATGGCATGGGTGCGGGGGTTCGTATACGTCAGCCAGCACGGCACCTGGTCGCGGCGCGTGATGTCGCTGATATAGGAAAAGTTGCGGACCACCTCGTCGCCGTACTGGATCTGCATTTTGGAAAAGTCCAGGCTGCGGCGGTCCACACGGGCCGGCGTGCCCGTCTTAAAGCGGCGCAGTTCGACGCCGGCCGCCAGCAGGGACGCCGACAGGTGTTCGGCGCTGCGCATGCCGTTCGGTCCCGACGCGTAGTGGACGGCCCCGAACACGATTTTCCCGCGCAGGTACGTCCCCGTGCAAAGGATGACCGTCTTGGCCTCGAAGGTTTCGCCCGTCTCGGCTTCCACGCCGACGACCTGGCCGCGCTCGATCAGGAGACGGTCGATCATCAGCTGTTTCACGTCCAGGTTTTCCTGGTGTTCCGCCACTTTTTTCATGTACACGTGGTAGCGGGGCTTGTCCGACTGGGCCCGCAGCGAGTGGACGGCGTAGCCCTTGCCCGTGTTCAGCAGGCGCATCTGGATAGCCGTCGCGTCGGCGCTGATCCCCATTTGCCCGCCCAGGGCGTCGATTTCGCCGACAAGCTGGCCCTTGGCGCTGCCTCCCACGGAGGGGTTGCAGGGCATAAAGGCGATATTGTCCAGGGAGAGCGTGGCCAACAAGGTCCGGCAGCCCAGACGGGCGGCGGCCAGGCCGGCCTCCATGCCGGCGTGCCCCGCCCCGATGACAATGACATCATAAGATCCGCTGATCATAAGGGAATATCCTTTTCTAGACACACAAAGCCCGCCAACGCGCCGGGACCCCGTCCGACAGGGCCGCCGGGCGCTTCTTCCGTCACTTTCCGACGCAGAAGCGGGCGAAAATTTCGTGGATAATCTCATCCCGCACGGTCTCGCCCGTGATTTCCCCCATAAGGGTCAGGGCGGCGTCGACGTCGATGGTGAGACAATCGTAGGGAAGGCGGTCCGCGGCGCCTTGTTCCGCTTCGGCCAGGTTCTCCCGGGCCTGCCGCAGCAAGGCGATCTGCCGCTCGTTTTGCAGGTAAAGGCCGTCGGCCACGTAGCCTTCGGCGCCATAGACGAATTCCTGGAGCCACCGGCCCAGTTCGTCCGTGCCTTCGCCGGTCCTGGCGGACACGGGCAGGACATGGTCCGCGCCGAAGCGTGCCGCCAGGTGTTCCCGCAGCCCCGGGACAATGCCCAGGTCAGCTTTGTTCAGCACGACCAGGCAGGCCTTGCCCGCCGCCGCCGCGAGAATTTCCTCGTCCTCGGCCGTCAGGGCGCCGTGGGCGTCGACCACCACCAGGACCAGTTCGGCCTGGGAGAGAAGGTGCCGGCTCTTTTCGACGCCCATCTTTTCCACGAAGTCTTCCGTTTCGCGGATGCCCGCCGTGTCGGCCAGCAGGATGGGCACGCCGCCGATGACCAGCTGCTCCTCGATGACGTCCCGCGTCGTGCCGGCGTATTCCGACACCAAGGCCCGGTCCTGGCGCAGGAGTTTGTTCAAAAGGCTCGACTTGCCCACATTGGGCCGGCCCACAATGGCCGTGCGCAGGCCTTCCCGAAGGATCCTGCCCGTATGGGCGCCCTGCAGGAGGCGGTCCGTTTCGGCCCGCGCCGTCCCAATGGCCCGGGCTACCTCGGGATAGGTGACATCCTCGATGTCCTCTTCGGGATAGTCGATGACGGCTTCCAAATGGACGAGGACGTCTTTCAGGGCCTTCCGGATGCCTTTCAGTTCCTTCGACAGGGCCCCTTCCTGCTGGCGCACGGCGCTGGCCAGGGCGGCGGCGCTGCGGGAATGGATAATGTCCATGACGGCTTCGGCCTGGACAAGATCGATGCGGCCGTTCAAAAAAGCGCGGCGCGTGTATTCCCCCGGCTCGGCAGGCCGCGCCCCGTAGCGGTACGTGAGGGCCAGGATGCGGCGCAGGCTCTGCGTGCCGCCGTGGCACTGGAATTCCACCACGTCTTCCGCCGTATACGAATGGGGGGCTTTCATATAGACGCACAGGACTTCGTCCACGGGCGCCCCCGTTTCGTCCACGACGGTCCCGTAGACCATGGTACGCACGGCATAGGAACGGAAGGGTTTACCGCTGGCCGGACGGAACATCTGCTCCGCCAGGGCCAGGGACGACGGCCCGCTGAGGCGCACGATACCGACCGCCCCCAGACCGAGGGGCGTCGTGACGGCGCTGATCGTGTCTTCCTGATACATAGATACCTCGCTTGCTGCGCCGGCAACGGCGGCAGCCCGGACAATGCAAAAAAATAGACAAAGACCCGGAGCGTATGCGACACCGGGTCTCACAAGGTCTTATTTTTTCAGTTCAATGACGACTTTGCGGAAGGGCTCGCTGCCTTCGCTCAGGGTCGTGACCCTGGGATCGCCCTGCAAGGCCGTGTGGATGATTTTGCGTTCGTGCGGATTCATGGGTTCGAGCACGACCCGTTCCCCCGTGCGTTTGCACTTGTCCGCCAGCCGTCTGGCCAGGCGGGTCAGGGTTTCCGCGCGGCGTTCCCGGTAATTTTCCACATCGATGACAATGTGCACACGGGTCTCGGAGTTCTTGTTGGCCACCAAGTTCGTCAGATACTGGAACGCGTCGAGGGTCTGGCCGTGCTTGCCGATCAGGACCCCCATGTCGGCGCCATGGAGTTTCAGGACGACGCAGCCATCCTTTTTGTTGATGAATTTTTCCATGACGACCTGCATGTCCATGGCCTGGAAGACCTTCTGGAGAAATTCCTTGGCCGCGTCGACGACGTGTTCGTCCACGACGAAGGGCGTTTCGCCCTGGCGGTCGCGGTCGCGGCGCGGGGCCGGGGCGGCGCCCAGTTCGGCGTCCACCTTTTCCTTGACCCGTTCCGTAAAGGCGGCCTGCGCGTCATCGACGGACGGGACCGCTGCCGGCTTTTCCGCAGGGGCGGCTTCCGCGGCCGCGGCCGTGACGACGGCCTGGACCGCTTCGTCCGTCGGGGCAGCCGTCGGGGCGTCCGCCGTTTCCCCCATCGGGGACGGCGCCGCTTTCGGCGTCACAAGGACGCGGGCGTCGCGCTTGCCGATGCCGAAGAACCCGTTTTTGGCTTCCTGCAGCACCTGGACATCCACGTCCGCTTCGGTCAGATTTAATTCGCTGAGGGCGGCGGCCAACGCTTCTTCGACCGTCCTGCCCGTTTTTTCAATACTCATAAAACAACACCTCGAACAAGGCACTCACTGAGAAACACGGTTCATATAGGCCTGCTGCAGGATCTGCATGACGTTCATGACGATCCAGTAGATTACCAGTCCGGCCGGGAAAGTGATACTCATGTAGCCGATGAAGAGGGGCATAAAGTACAGCATCATCTGGCCCTGCATCATGCCCATGATGCCGCCCGCCTCTTTTTCGCCGGGCTTTTTCTTCGGCATGGTCTGCTTCGACACGATGAAAGTGGACAAGGCAGACAGGACCGCCAGGATATACAGCGGGTCCGGATTGGCGATATTCTGCATCCACAGGAAATTGGCCGGCCCTTCGTAATGGAAATCGCGGACGCCATAATAGATCCCGAAAAGGATGGGCATCTGGATCAAGAGCGGAAGGCAGCCTGCCAGGGGGTTCACGTGATTTTCCTTGTACATCTTCGCGAGCTCGATGTTCAGGCGTTCCTTGTCGTTCTTGTACTTGTCCTGGAGTTCCTTCATTTTCGGCTGGATCGCCATCATGGCCTTCGTCGACTCGATCTGCTTCTTCGTCAGCGGGAAGAGGATGATCTTGATGATGACGGTCATCAGGACAATGGCGAGGCCATAGTTGGCGGCGCCGAAGTTACCGAGAAAATGGTAGATCAGCGTAATGAGCTGGCCTACGAGACTTCCTAAAAATTCCAAGTTGTGTCTCCTTATTTGACGGGATCATATCCACCGTCGTGCCACGGATGGCAGCGGCAAATCCGTTTGACCGCCATCCAGCCGCCTTTCAGGGCCCCGTACTTGCGGAGCGCCTCCAGGGCGTACTGCGAACAGGTCGGATAATACCGGCACGTCGGCGGGAACAACGGGGAAATGAACCATTGATAGAAGCGTACGGCGGCGAGGAGGAAGCAGCGGAGCGCCTTCTCCATCCAAAGGATCCCTGCCATCAGGACACCGCCTTCTTTTCCAATAGATCTGCCCTCTTCGCTAAGCGCAGGAATACGCGCTCGAAGGTCTTGAAATCGGCCTCGGCGAGGCGTTTCCGTGCCACCCAGATGACCCGGAAGTGGTCTTTCAACTCCCCTTTGTGCAACCGAAAGACTTCGCGCATCATCCGCTTCACATGATTGCGAATAACGGCATTGCCCACTTTCTTACCAACGGCGAAACCTATTTTGATCTTTTCATTTTCACCGGGCAATACATAGAAAACAGCCAGGCCGTCCACCACAGAATGTCCTTTTTCATACACATTCTGAAACTCTTTCTTTGCTTTAATCTTCTGGGATTTGGGAAACCCGAACTCCTTCATGGCGAAATCTCCTGTCCACATGGAAAAAATAGGCCGTTTGCGCGGCCTATTGATTTTCTCGCATTATGCAGACAATTTCTTTCTACCCTTCAGGCGTCTTCTCTTGAGGACCGTGCGTCCTGCCAGAGTAGCCATTCTGCGGCGGAAGCCGTGCGTTCTTTTTCTTCTCAGATTGTTAGGCTGGAATGTGCGTTTCACGTTGATTACCTCCTTCATCCCATTCTTATCAATCTATGTAGAATTCAATTGATAGCTGCAAAAATTATACAAGAAACGCCGGACCGTGTCAAGCAAAAGCTGCTTTCCCAAGCCATTTCCCTTACGCGGCCTTTTTATTTTTGATTTCTCGCGTTTTTTTTCTTCTCCGTGTCCCACCACTTTCCTCTGTGGATAACGCCGTACACGGAATATTTCACGGCTATTCGACTGCCGGCAGTGGCAAAAGAGGTCCGTTTGTGCTAGAATAAGGGTGGTTATCTATGTGGAGAAAGGATGTCATTTATGTCGCAATACGACCTTGAATTGGTCTGGTCCGCGCTGATGGACAAGTTGACGCGTTCCACCAGTGAAAAAAATCTGAGTATGTACTTCCGGCAGATGAAGCCCGTGTCCATCGAAGGACAGACCCTGGTGGCAGAGGTCTTCAGTTCGAGCCTAAAGGCGTCCATCGACCAGAAATTCCTGCCCATCATGATCGGCATCTTGACGGAAATCACGCAGGACGAGGACTTTTCCATGGAAATCCGCGTGGCCGAACCGGGGCCGGGGGACCTGAACATCCCGGCGGAAACCTACACGACGGAACCTTTGTTCGCCGATCCGGCGGAAGCGGCCTCTGCCAAAAAGAAAAAAGCGGAACCGCCCTTCGTTTCGGGCCTGAATCCGGAAAAACGGTTCGACAACTTTGTCGTCGGCAATTCCAACCGCTTTGCCACGGCGGCGGCCCAGGCTGTCGTCAAAAGACCGGGGTTTACCTACAACCCTCTTTTTATTTTCGGCAATTCGGGTCTGGGCAAGACCCACTTGATGCATGCCACGGGCAACGAAATCCTGGCGCGCCACGCGGGGTCGAAGGTCCTGTACGTGACGTGCGAAGCGTTTACGAATGAAATGATCGACTGTATCAAAAACGGTACCATCATGAATTTCCAGCAAAAGTACCGCACCATCGATTGTCTCATTATCGACGATATCCAATTCCTGGAAAACAAGATCCGCACACAGGAGGAATTCTTCCATACCTTCAACGCCCTGCGGGAAGCGAACAAGCAGATTATTATTTCGAGCGACCGGCCGCCGCAGTACCTGGACAAACTGGAGGAACGCCTCCGTTCCCGCTTTGCCAACGGCCTGACCATCGACATCCAGCCGCCCGACCTGGAAACCAGGATCGCCATCCTGCGGAAGAAGGCCGAATCGGAAAAGGTCAAAGTGCCGAACAGCATCATCCAGGCCGTGGCCCAGAACATCGTCGGCAATATCCGCAACATGGAAGGCGCCCTGACGCGCCTTTTGGCTTACGCCTCCCTCCTGAACGAGCCCATCAACGACGACATGCTCGACGAGGTCCTGAAAGAATTCGGCAACGCCGCCCATTCCAACGTGACCATGGATAAAATCATCGACTATGTGTGCGCCCAGTACGAGGTCAAGAAGGACGACATCCTGGGCAAAAAACGGACGAAAACCATTGCCCTGCCGCGGCAAATCGCCATGTATCTGTGCCGGACCATGACGGATACCTCGCTGCCGCGCATCGGCGAACAGTTCGGCGGCCGGGACCATACGACGGTCATGCACGCCATGGACCGCATCCAGACCTTGTGCGACAAGGACAAGTTCTTCGCCCAGAAACTCAAGCAGTATGAACAGGAAATCCGCAACGGTCAGTAAGGCCCTTCCGCCCGGATCGTCCTTCCCCATTATATTGTAGGAATCCCTGTGGAAAAGTCTGTGGGCAACAGGCCCGCAAGTCCTGTATAATTTGTGGACGCCTGTGGAAACCTTCGGGACCCGTGGATATGGTGGATAAAGTTGCGCACAGTTTCCACAAGGTTATCCACACCGCAACCAAACGGTCCCACGGGGCGCTCTCCACTTATCCACCGTTTCCACACTCCTGATGATGATGACGATGATATTTTTTCAATATTATCCAGTTTTTTACGTTTACACGAAAGGATCGCGAAAAAAATGAAGTTCCAGTGTGAAACGGCCGAACTCAAAAAGGCCACCAAAACCGTCATTGCCGCCGTGGCAGCCAAACCCTCCACCCCCATTTTCGGCGCCATCCACTTGATTGCCCGCTCCGACGGTACCCTCCGCCTGGAAGGCATGGACGTCACGCTCAGCATGAGCTGTGAAATCAAGGGCAGCGTCGAGGAAGAAGGGGAAATCCTGATTGAGGCCCAGCGCTTCAACAAACTCATCAACAGCCTCAACAGCGACACGGTTTCCTTCTCCAAGGAAGAAACCCAGAACAACGTCCACATGACGGCCGGCTCCGGATCCTACAACATCCTGTTGATGGGAAGCCTAGACGACTATCCCAAGTTCCCTGATTTCAACGCAGACAAATCTTTTACCCTGGAAGAGGAAAAAATCAAGGAACTCATCGACAAAACGGAATTCGCCTGCTCCAAGGACGAAGCACGGCCCCTGTTCAACGGGGTCCTTTGCGAAATCCAGGACGGCAAAATCACCTTTGTCGGCACGAACACGCACCGTCTGGTCATCAAGACGCTCCCCCTGGAAGGGACCGACAACATGAGCATCATCATTCCGTCCAAGGTCCTGCGGGAAATCCTGACCTCCCTCAACGCCAAACTGCCGCAGGAGGTACAATTCTCCCTGGCCAGCAACCAGCTCATGGTCGTCATCGGGAATGTTACCATCGTGTCCCGCCTGATTGAAGGCCGTTTCCCGGACTACCGCCGCGTCGTGCCGCCGACTTTCGCCGTCAAGACGAAAGTCGCCACAAAAGCTTTCGCCGGCGCCGTCAGCCGCATGAGCCTGTGCAGCGGTTCGGAAAGCGATTACAGCATCGTCAAGATCAGCCTGGAAGGCAACGAGATGAAGGTCATGTCTTCGAGCCCCGAAGTGGGAACGGGCGAAGAAATGCTGCCCTGCCAGACGGAAGGGGAGGGCATCCACGTGGCCTTCAATGCCGCCTACGTGACGGACATCCTGAAACACATCGCCACGGAAGAAACCGAATTGTCCCTGAACAATTCCCTGAGCCCGGTCTGCATCCGGCCGACGGACGCAGAGGAGTACACGTATATCGTGACGCCGGTCCGCGTCGTCTTTTAAAGGAAATTTTTAAAGGAAAGCCATCATGAAACACATTACCATTGCCATCGAGACGGAATTCATTCCGGCCATGAATCTGCTGAAACTGGCCGGAGCCGCCGCCACGGGGGGCGAAGCAGGGAATCTCATCCTGGACAGGCGTGTACGCCTGGATGGCACGGTCCTTTCGGAAAAACGGAAAAAGGTCCGTCCCGGCCAGGTCCTGTCCGTCGACGGGCCCGACGGGCTGTGGGACATCGTCGTGACGCCCGCTTCGCGGCAGCAGCCATGAAGATCGACACGCTGCAGCTCGTTAATTTCCGCAACTACGACCAGGCCTCCCTGCGCTTCCCCCGCATGGTCAATGTCTTTTACGGCAAGAACGGCCAGGGCAAGACGAATCTCCTGGAAGCCATCTTTTACGCCGCGTTCGGCCTGAGCCACCGGTCCAACCGCGAAGAGGACCTGGTCCGCTTCGGCCAGGACGGCCTGGCGGTCCTGGCTTCCCTGGAACGGGAAGACGGGCCCCACCGGATTCGCTGCAAACGCTGCGTGGAAAACGGACGGTGGCGCAAGGAAGTGCGCATTGACGACAAAAAGACGGCGGCGCGGGACCATTACGGGTTCCTCAACGTTGTCATGTTTTCCCCGGAAGACTTGCAGATCGTCAAGGGGGAACCGGCCCTGCGGCGCCGTTTCCTCGACATGGAAATCGCCCAGACGGATCCCTTGTACTACGACCTGCTCGTCCAGTACAACCGCAGTTTGAAACAACGGAATCGCCTCTTGAAAGACATCCGGGAAGAAAAAGCCTCCCGGGCCCAGCTCGATCCCTGGGACGAGGCCCTGGCGGGCACGGCGGCGAAGCTTCTGGAAAAACGTCTGGCCAACCTGGCGCGCCTCCAGTCCATTGCGGACCCAATCTTCCGGACCTTGTCGGAGGATCAGGAAACCCTGCGTCTTGTTTATGACCTGAAGGCCAACGACGGGGAAATCCTCCATCCGACGGCAGACGACGGGCGGGACTGGCGCGCCTTCTACGGCGAATCCCTGGCGGCCCGGCGCTTCAAGGACATCCTGCAGGGAACGACGGGCATCGGCATCCACCGCGACGACCTGGATCCACTCCTCAACGAGCGGCCGGCCAAGGCGTTCGCGTCCCAGGGGCAGCAGCGGTGCTGCGCCCTGGCCCTGAAGATGTCCCAGATCGAATATGTCCGCGACCGGGCCGGCGAATATCCCGTCCTGCTCCTGGACGACGTCATGAGCGAGCTCGACAGCAGCCGGCGGCGCCAGCTCGTCTCTTTTATTACGGACAAGGTGCAGACCTTTTTGACCGTCAACGACAAGTCCCTCATCCCTGCCTTTCCTTCCAACGCTTATTTCGAAGTGACCGGCGGCTGCGTCCGGCCCTTGGAAACGGGTCCGGAAGAAGGCCTCCGCGGGGACGGGGGCGGGGGAACGGCATGAACAAAGAACGAAAGCTCCGCAGCCGGACGCGCCTGGACCATCCGATTCCCGTGTCGGAAACCCTGGACGGCGCCATCCGGGACCTGCTGCCCCGCCAACGGGAGAAAAACCGCTATGTGCTGCACCGCTTGCAGCTCCACTGGGCGGACATCGTCGGCGCTGTCAACGCGCGCCACAGCGGGCCCGTGCGGCTCGAACGGGCGACGCTCTATCTGGACGCCGACGGCGCCGTCTGGTCCAGTGAGCTGTCCATGCATCGCCAGGAAATCCTGGACCACATCGCCGCCTTTTTGCAAAGCGCCGAGATCCGGGACCTGCGCTTCCACATCGGCACGGCTTTCCGACGCCGGTGGAGACCGGAGTCCCTGTCAGTCCGGCGCGACAAGCTGGACCTGCCGCCCCTGACGCAGGAGGAAATCCGGCAGGTGGCGCTCCGGCTGCCGCCCCTGGAAGACGATGCCGTGCGCGACGGGGCCTTTCGGGCCGAACAGAAACGGGCCGCGCTGGAAAAGATGTACCGGCAGGGCGGCCTGCGCAAATGTCCCCGCTGCGGCGCTTATCTGAAGGAAGGCGGGACGGTGTGCTCCTCCTGCTCCCGCGAATATGAACGCAGCACGCTGCGCGCGCTCCGGGCGGTCCTGCGCCAGCGCCCTTGGGCGCGGCGAGCGGCCGACGTGGCTCCCTATGTGGCGTGTGAACCCTGGATGTTCTATCGCGTCCAGCGGGATCTGGAAAGTTTTATTTTTGAAAAGGTACGCTCCGGCTGGTCCACGGCGGAGGAAAACAATCTGGCTGTCCAACTCAAGTGTCACCGGCCCCTGGATCTGATTTCCCCGAAGGAAAGGGACAGTGTGCTGGAATATTTGAGGCAAAGGAAGCAAAGTTATGTACGTACACCTGGGCACGGGGAAAGCCCTCAAAAGCCCTGAGATTATCGGTGTCTTTTCCGTCGGCGGCACTGCGTCCCACCAGGGCCTGCGGCGCCGCGACGGACGGCCTTACGACCAGGTCGACTGCACCGGCGGGAGCGGGGTCTCCTCGTTCGTGCTGACCGATGAAAAAATCTATTTGTCCGCCATTTCCGCAGCGACCCTGCAGAAACGGGTAAACCGCTATATGACTGATTTTGAGGGAGGAAAAGATGAGTGACAATGTAAAAGACCCGAAGGAACTCCTGATGGAGGGAGAAACGGGGGATTCGGCGAGGATTCGCGCCATGGAACAAGAAAAACAGGCTGCGATCAACGAGGAAATCGCCGAGGCGACGTCTGTCAAAGGACAGTACAGCGCCAGCCAGATCCAGGTCCTGGAGGGCCTGGAAGCCGTACGCAAGCGGCCGAGCATGTACATCGGCAGCGTGTCCTCCCGGGGCCTGCATCATTTGGTGTCCGAAGTAGTCGATAACAGTATCGACGAAGCCCTGGCAGGGTTCTGTACGGATATCGACGTCGTAATCGAAAAGGACAACAGCATCACCGTCCGGGACAATGGCCGCGGCATTCCCGTGGATATGCACAAGACGGGTAAACCGGCCATTGAAGTGGTCATGACGGTCCTCCACGCCGGCGGCAAATTCGGCGACGGAGGGTATAAGGTCTCGGGCGGCCTGCACGGCGTCGGCGTTTCCTGCGTCAATGCCCTGTCGGAAAAGATGGATGTCGAAGTCCATCGCAACGGCAAAGCCTACGGCATCGAATTCTCCCGCGGCAAGACCGTGCGTCCCCTTTATGAAAAGGGCCCTGCCGAAGGCACGGGGACGATGGTCCATTTCAAGCCCGACGACACGATCTTCACGGAAACGGTCTACGACTATGACACGCTGCGTCTGCGCCTGCGCGAGCTGGCCTTCCTGAACAAAGGCGTCAGCATCACCCTGAAGGACGAGCGGTCCGGCCGGGAAGAGAAATTCCATTTCGAAGGCGGCATCATCGAATTCGTCCGCTACGTGGACCAGAATAAAGACAAGATCAACGCCGAACCAATCTATGTGGAAGGCGTTAAAGATACGACCATTGTGGAAATGGCCATGGAATACACGGACAGCTACAATGAGAATATCTTTACCTACGTCAACAACATCAACACGGAAGAAGGGGGCACGCATCTGTCGGGCTTCAAGCAGGCCCTGACGCGCGCCATCAACGACTACGCCCGCAAGGCGGGGCTACTGAAGGACAACGACGACAACCTGGGCGGCGACGACTGCCGCGAAGGCCTGACGGCGGTCCTCTCCCTGAAGGTGGCGGAACCGCAGTTCGAAGGGCAGACGAAAACGAAGCTCGGCAACAGCGAAGTGCGGGGCATCGTGGACAACCTCGTGACGGCCCAGCTTGAAGAATTTTTCGAGGAAAACCCGGCGGAGGCGAAGAAAATCGTCAATAAGGCCGTCCTGGCCTCCCGCGCCCGGGCGGCGGCCCGCAAGGCCCGCGACCTGACGCGGCGCAGCAACCTGCTCCAGAGCACGAGCCTGCCGGGGAAACTGGCGGACTGCCAGAGCAAAGACACGACCATGACCGAAATCTACCTCGTCGAAGGCGATTCGGCCGGCGGTTCGGCCAAGCAGGGCCGGGATCGGAAATTCCAGGCCATCCTGCCGCTGCGCGGGAAAATCCTCAATGTGGAAAAAGCCCGCCTGGACCGTATGCTGTCCAGCGAGGAAATCAAAAATATGATTACGGCCTTCGGCTGTGGCATCGGGGAAGACTTCAACATCGAAAAATGCCGCTACGGCAAGATTATCATCATGACCGATGCCGACGTGGACGGCGCCCACATCGCCACGCTGCTTTTGACCTTCTTCTACCGCTACATGAAACCGTTGATCACGGAAGGGCATGTGTACATTGCCAAACCGCCTCTGTACCTGATCAAGAAAGGCCAGAAGGCCCACCGTTACGCCTATACGGACGAGGAACTCCAGCTCGTTCTGAACGAAGTCGGCCGCGACCAGAAGAATATTTCCGTCCAGCGCTACAAAGGCCTCGGCGAAATGAACCCGTCCCAGCTGTGGGAAACGACCATGGATCCCGCCTACCGGACCCTCCTGAAGGTCAACCTGAGCGACGCCGCCGAAGCGGACAGCGTCTTCAGCATCCTCATGGGCGACAAGGTCGAGCCGCGGCGCCAGTTTATCGAGGAAAACGCCGCCAAGGCCGTCCTGGACCTGTAATCCACAGATAACCAACGAAAAGACGAAGGAAGCGGAAGGAAAACGGAAGAAAACCGGGGAACAACCAGAAAACGACCGGCTTTCCCGTCCGCGATTTGGCGAAAGGAGTCAGCCTTGAAAATCAAGAAAAATTTGTCCGATGCCGACATGCTGCGCGGCTTCGCGGAAGAAGAATCCTTTGAAACGGCCCTGTTGCGGGACGACAGCGAACCGCGGCGCGTCCGCCGTTCGCCCGGGGCCCTGAAGAAGGAAGCGGAGGCCGCTATGATGCTCCCGCCGGAAGCGCAGGAAAAGCTGAATCGGTGCCTGCTGGAAGTGAGCATGGAATGGCTCCGCGACAAGGGCGGCGACGTGGATTGGAAAATCGTGCGCAACGGCCTGTCCATTACCCTGACGCCGGCGCCGGCCAAACGGAAATAAGGATGGACAGCGTGCGGAAGCAAGAAAGGATAACCTTATGGATACTTTGAAATTCCCGCAGGGGACCCTGACTTTCCAGGGAGGGGAACAGGCGGCGGCCGGCGTGGTCTTTGCCGTCGCTGGAGGCCGGAAACCGGCCCGGGAGTGGCTGCGCCAGACGTTGAAGCTTCTGCCCCACAACACGACGCTCGCCGCGGCGGACAAGGGCCTGGATTATCTGGCCGATGCCGGCGCCGTGCCGGGCTTTGTGGTCGGCGACGGCGACAGCGCCACGGACGAAGCGTGGCAGGCGGCGAAACAGGCCGGCTTGACGACGGAATACGACCGCGACAAGGATTTTACGGACCTGCAGCTGCTGCTCGAAGCCATGGACGATCGTAAGTTCTGGCTCTTTTCCGGTGTTTTCGGCGGCCGCTTCGATCATTTATTTAGCGCCGTCCATTCCATCGGCGCCCAGGCGCTGCACCAGAAACAGGCCATGGTCCTGGCGGATGAACGGGAAATCTGCGTCTTTGTGCCCGCCGGCACGAGCGTATCCTTTTACCCGCCTGCGGGGGAATCCCCTGTGGCCCTGTCCCTGCTTCCTTTCACGGAAGAGTCTATGGTCAGCGTCGAAGGGGTGAAGTGGCCCCTGGATAAAAAAATCCTGCTGCGCGACATGCCCTATTCCGTCAGCAATGTCATGAGCGACGCCGAATTGGAGAAAGAAATGCCCTGCGCGCGCTGCACGTGCCATACGGGCATGACGATTTTCTACATCTGCGGCTGAAACAAGAAGAGAATGAGGTGTTAACGTGGACGACCAGACGAAAAATCCGAACGATGTTTCGGAAGAGGTCCTTGCCAACGACGACGGTTATATCGCCCAGGGTGGTAAAATCGAAGACGTGGATTTGACCAACAAGATGAAGGACTCCTATATCAATTACGCCATGAGCGTCATTGTGCAGCGGGCCCTGCCGGACGTGCGGGACGGCTTGAAACCCGTACACCGCCGCATCCTGTATGCCATGCAGGAAGCGGGCATGACTTCGAACCGGCCTTACAAGAAATCGGCCCGTATCGTCGGTGAAGTCCTGGGTAAATATCATCCCCACGGCGATTCGTCGGTCTACGACGCGACGGTCCGCCTGGCCCAGGATTTCAATACGCGCTATCTGCTCGTCGACGGCCATGGCAACTTCGGCAGCATCGACGGCGACAGCCCGGCAGCCATGCGGTATACGGAAGTCCGTATGACGAAGATGGCCGAAGCCATGCTGGAAGATATTGAAAAAGACACGGTCGATTTCGTCCCCAACTACGACGAATCGCTGAAAGAACCGTCGGTCCTGCCGGCGAAACTGCCGGCCCTCCTGATCAACGGGTCCGCCGGCATTGCTGTCGGCATGGCGACGAATATCCCGCCCCACAACCTGCGTGAGGTCGTGAATGGCTTGACCCTGCTGATCGACAATCCCGACGTGACGAGCGAGGAGTTGATGACGGCCATCCAGGGACCGGACTTTCCGACAGGGGCCATCATCCTGGGCCGGGAAGGCATCCGCCAGGCCTACCGTACGGGCCGCGGCATCGTCCGCGTGCGGGCGCGCTGCGAGATCGAGCCCATGCAGAAGGGCAAGCACCGCATCGTTGTGACGGAAATCCCTTACCAGGTCAACAAGGCCCGTCTTCTCGAATCCATTGCCCAGCTCGTCAAGGACGGCGTGGTCGACGGCATTACGGACCTGCGCGACGAATCGGACCGCCGGGGCATGCGCATCGTCATCGAGTTGCGCGCCGACGTGGTCCCGGACATCATGCTGAACAAGCTCTACGCCCACACGCAGCTGCAGGATTCCTTCGGCATCATCATGCTGGCCCTGGTGGACAACAAGCCCATGATCCTGACGCTGAAGCAGATCCTGGAATATTTCCTGAAACACCAGAAGGAAGTCGTGACGCGACGGACGCGCTTCGAGCTGGCGAAGGCGAAGGAACGGGCCCATATTTTGGAGGGCTTGAAGATCGCCCTGGACCACCTTGACGAAGTCATCCACACGATCCGCAACAGCGCCAACGCGGAAGTCGCGAAGACCTCCCTCATGACGCAGTTCGGTTTGTCGGACCGCCAGTCCCAGGCCATCCTCGATATGCGGCTCCAGCGCCTGACCGGGCTGGAACGCCAGAAGATCGACGACGAGTATATCGATGTCCTCCAGACCATCGATTACCTGGAAAGCGTCCTGGCCGACGAGCAGAAGGTCCTGGACATCATCAAGAAGGATCTGCTGGAAAAGGCCGACAAATTCGGCGACGACCGGCGCACGGAAATCCAGGAGGATCCGGGCAGCCTGGATGAAATCGACCTGGTGGCCAATACGGAAATCGTGGTCACCCTGAGCAACCAGGGGTACATCAAGCGCCAGACGACGGACAATTTCCGCAAGCAGAAACGGGGCGGCGTCGGCAAACAGGGCGGCAGCGGCAAGAAGGAAGACGACTTTGCCAAGTACCTCTTTGTCGCCATGACACACAATTACATCCTGTTCTTCACGAATATGGGACAGGTCTATACCCTGCGGGGCTACCAGATTCCCGAAGCGAGCCGCCAGGCGAAGGGCACGGCCATCGTGAACCTGCTCCAGCTGAGCCAGGGCGAACGCATTACGGCGGTCATCCACACGGCGGAATTCTCCGACGGCAAGTACCTGTTCATGGCCACGAACAAGGGCACGGTCAAGAAGACGAAGCTGACGGAATTCGCGTCGGTCCGCAAGAGCGGCATGAAGAGCATCGCCCTCAAGGACGGCGAAGAGTTGATCAGCGTGCGCATGACCGATGGGAACAGTGAAATCCTGATGGCTACCCGCGGCGGCCTGGCCATCCATTTCGCCGAGACGGATGTCCGGGATATGGGGCGTCCAGCCCACGGCGTGCGGGGCATCAACCTCAACCTGAAGGATGAAGTCGTCGCCATGGATACGATTACGGATCCGGGGACGGAAGTGCTCACCATTACGGAAAACGGCATGGCGAAGCGGACGAAGCTGGAAGAATACACGCAGCAGACCCGCGGCGGCAAAGGCCGGATCAACTACAACCTGACGGACAAGACGGGCGAAGTGGTCGGCATGTCCATCGTCCATCCCGAAGACGAATTGTACATCATCACGGCGTCGGGGATCATCATGGTGACCGGTGTCAGCGACATTTCCCAGATCGGCCGCAACACGCAGGGCGTCAAGGCGATTTCCCTGAACGAAGGCGACAAGGTGACGGGCATCGCCACGGTGGAACCAGAAGATAATCTCGTCCACGAACCGGAATCGGAAGCGTAAGCGGAGGCAAGCGGTAAAGAGGCCGAAAAATGGCTTAAACAGGGCTGAATAGCCGAAGGGCCGCGAACAGGGAAGAAGGTCGAAGCGGACACGGCGGAAAGGAACCGCCAGCCGCTGCAAAATAAAACAAAGGGGTTAGGAAATGGAATTTTTCAGAGACACAGATGTCGTCGTCATCGGCGGCGGCATCGTCGGCACGGCGATTTTGCGGGAATTGTCCAAGTACGACCTGCGCTGCCTGCTGGTGGAAAAGGAGCCGGATCTGGCTATCGGGACCACCAAGGCGAACAGCGCGGTCTGCCATGCCGGCTTCGACGCGCCGACAGGCAGCTGGAAAGCGAAGACCAATGTGCGGGGCAATGCCCTGTATCATGAACTGCAGGACGACCTGGACCTGGACGTCAAGTGGTGCGGCAGTTATGTGTGCGCTGTCACGGAGGAACAGGAAGAACAGCTGCGGGTTTTGTACGACCGGGGGCTGGCGAACGGCGTGCCGGGGCTGAAAATCCTGACGGGCGACGAAGTCCGGAAGGAGGAACCGAACCTGAAAACAGCGCGGGCCGCGTTGTGGGCCCCGACGGCAGGGGTCCTGTGGCCCTTCGGGGCGGCCCTCGCGTTTGCCCGGTGCGCTGTCCAGAACGGCGCCCAGGTAATTCGCGACTGCGCCGTCACGGGCTTCGTCAAGGAAGAGGGCCGCGTAACCATCGTCCAGACGACGAAAGGCGCGATCCGGACGCACTTCGTCATCAACGCTGCCGGTATCTATGCCGATCGGATTGCCGCCCTGGCGGGCGATACGTCGTTTACGATTACGCCGCGCAAGGGGGAATATATCCTGTTTGACAAGACGGCCGCGCCGGATTTGGTGTGGAGCGTCGTCTTCCCGTGCCCGACGAAGACGTCGAAGGGCATCCTGATCTGCACGACGACGCACGGCAATACCTTCATCGGCCCCAACGCGAACGACCAGGAAGACCGGGAAGACACGGCCGTGACGCCTGCGGGCATGGACGAAATCATCGCCGGGGCACGCCGCCTGGTGCCGAACCTGCCCCTGGGCGCGGCCATTACGGAGTTCGCGGGCCTGCGCGCCGTTTCCAGCACGGGGGACTTTGTCCTCGGCGCCTCGCCTGTCCCGGGCTTTTTGAACGCCGCCGGCACCCAGTCGCCGGGACTGACGTCGGCCCCGGCCATTGCGGAAGTCCTCGTCGAAGCCCTGGGCCAGGAGATGGTCCTGCGCAGGAAGCCCCACTGGAACGGACGCCTGCCCCGGAGAAAGGCTTTCAATAAGATGGCCCCGTCGGAAAAACAGGAAGCCATCGCGAAGAACGCCCTCTACGGGCGTGTCATCTGCCGCTGCGAAACCGTCACGGAAGGCGAAATCGTGGACGCCATCCACGAACCGGTGGGGGCCCGCACGGTAGACGGCGTCAAACGCCGCACCCGCGCCGGCATGGGCCGCTGCCAGGGCGGTTTCTGCGGCCCCCGCGTGGTCCAGATCCTGGCGCGGGAACTGCAGGTCCCCGTTTCGTCCATTGTCAAGGAACGGGCCGCGTCCCGCCTGTATTTCGAAAAATTCGCTGCCCGCGTGCCGGAGGAGGAACAATAATGGAACAGTATGATGTGGTAATTGTCGGCGGCGGCCCCGGCGGGCTGTCCGCGGCCTACTCCGCCTATGAAAACGGGGCGCGGAAAATCCTGGTCCTCGAACGGGACCGCGAGCTGGGCGGGATCCTGCAGCAATGCATCCACAACGGCTTCGGCCTGCACCATTTCAAACAGGAATTGACGGGCCCTGGCTATGCCGACCGGTGCATTGCCCTGATCAAGGACAAGCCGGAAATCACGTGTCTCGTCGATACAATGGTCTTGGAAGTCAAGGACGATAAGACCGTAACGGCGGTCAACCCGGAAAAAGGACTGTTCACGGTCCAGGGCAAGACGGTCATCCTCACCATGGGCTGCCGCGAACGGACCCGCGGCGCCATCCGCACGGCCGGCGAGCGGCCGGCAGGCATCTTTACGGCCGGCGCGGCCCAGCGCATGGTCAATATGGAAGGCTACCTGCCTGGCAAGAAAATCGTCATCCTGGGCAGCGGCGATATCGGCCTCATCATGGCGCGCCGCATGACCCTGGAGGGCTGCAAGGTGCAGGCCGTGTGCGAAATCTGCCCCTATTCGAACGGCTTGACCCGCAACATGGTCCAGTGCCTCTATGACTTCGACATTCCCCTGTATCTGTCCCACACGATTCTGAAGATCAAGGGCAAGGACCGCGTCGAAGGCGTCACCATCGCCAAAGTGGATGAAAAGATGCGGCCCATCCCGGGGACGGAATTTGAGATCGAGTGCGACACGCTGCTGTTGTCGGTGGGCCTGATCCCGGAGAACGAGCTGTCCCGCGTGGCCGGCGTCGAAATCGCTCCGTTCACGAACGGCCCAAAAGTGGACCAACACCGCCAGACGAACCTGCCCGGCATTTATGCCGCCGGCAACGTCGTCCATGTCCACGATTTGGTCGACTTTGTCTCGGATGAAGCGGACATTGCCGGCAAATTTGCCGCCCTGGAAGCCCAGGGGAAGCTGGCCCCGACGGTCCAGACCGTCGCCGTCCGGCCTGTGGACGGCGTCCGCACCTGCGTGCCCCAGGTCCTGCACCTGCCGGAAGGCGGTGAAGCTACCCGCCTCTTTATGCGTGTCGGCGCCCCGGCCCGTAAGGTCACGCTCGAAGTGAAATGCGGCGGCGAGGTCCTGGTGAAACGCGTATTCCCTGTAGTCAAACCGAGTGAAATGATTACCCTGGATCTGCCGGCCGCCAAAACGGCCCTCATGAGCGGGGAAATCACGGTCGGATTGAAGCAGGCGTAACGGGATTCCCGGGAATCCCCGGGAAGTCCTGTACCCCCAAATAGCGAAAGGAAGCCGGAGGAAAAAGAGGAAAAAATGGAAACAAAAGTGATGAACTGCATCATGTGCCCCATGGGCTGCGAAATGACCGTGACCATGGAACATGGAAAATTTATCAGCGTCACGGGCAATACGTGTCCCCGCGGCGCCAAATACGCGGAACAGGAAGTGACGGACCCGAAACGGATGCTGACGACGACGGTCCGCGTCCACGGCGGCCTGCTGCCCCTGCTGCCTGTCGTCTCGGCAGATGTGCTGCCCAAAGGGCGCGTCAAGGACTGCGTGGACTGCCTGCGCCGCGTGGAAGTCCAGGCGCCTGTTCAGGCCGGGGACGTGGTTATGAAAGATATCCTGGGCCTGGGCGTGGATATTCTTGCCAGCCGGGACATGGAAAGCGTGGTTTCGTAAGGAAAAAATACCTTATTTCCGAATCAAAAGCTTGGAACCCTCTGAGGAGGGATTCCAAGCTTTTTTAGGTTCTTTTCTCCCCTGCCCTTTTCCGTCATACCATCCGCCGTACCGTCGTACATGGGGAAAGAAGAGGGAGAGGGGGACCATAATAAAAATCCCGTTTTTGATACGTATTGCGAAAATACGTATCTTTTCGACACGTATTAAAAAGGACGATTTTAAAAATGGGGATATCGTGCGCTGCTTCCTGAAACCCGGCATTGTCGAAAAAACTGAGGAATTCCTTAGGCCCGCGGAAGTTTTTTTTCGCTATAATGAAAGAAAAAAAGGCAGTCAAGAATCCTTTTCCCTATTTCTTTACACCCGCCGGGCGCAAAGAAGGCCCGGCGGAATGGGGACGCGGGGACTTGACACCAGACACAGGGGGGGATGGAAATGGAGAAGACCTGTAAACGCAAAACCGGCTGCCGGTGGCTGGTTTTCCTGCTGGCAGCTCTGGTCCTGCTGCTGCCGCATACAGACGCGGCAGCCCAGAAGACGGTTTTCGTCAACAATGTGTACGAACTGATGGAGGCCTTGGCGGACGATACGGAAATCGTACTGGCACCGGGGCGGTACGACATTTCGGAATGGGGACGGGACAATGCGGCGCAAAAGCTGGTGCATCCCTTTGGCTACAACGAACTCAGCCCGGCTGGACTGTACCGGTTCGATGGGCTGGAAATCTGCGGGTTCCGGAATCTGACCATCCGTGGGCGTGACGTCGCTTCCGTGACGGCGGAAATCGTGCAAGAAGACCGGTACGAGCCTGTCCTGAATTTCCGGAACTGCCACGGACTGAAGCTCGCCAACCTCCGCGCAGGCCACGTTGAAGGAAAAGGCTACTGCAGCGGCGCCGTCCTCAACTTCGCCGAAACGTCCGGTGTGGAAATCCGGAATGCCGACCTGTACGGCTGTGGTACGTACGGATACGAAGCCCGGAACTGCAACGGCATTACCGTATACGACAGCGTGATCCGTGACTGCACGTACGGCCTGATTTCCGCCAGCAACTCCACGGGCCTGCGCTGCCTGCGCACTACCTTCAAGGATACGAGCACGAACCTGCAGCTCCTGTGGATGGAATCCTCCCAGGTGGAACTGACGGATTGTGTCTTCGACAATGTCTACGGGTCCTTGAAGAGACTCCGTGTCTCGACGGGCCTGCATGGCAGCAACTAGTGACGGCAAGGCACCGGAGGTAAGGAAGGAAACAGCTGGCCGGCCGGGTACGGCTGGTGGAATAAGCACCCTGACGAAAAAAGGATTGCGGCCTCTGAGAGGTCGCAATCCTTTTCCTTTTCCTGCCTCACGATTTCACGTTGATATAGCCCTTGTTCGCCGCTTCGATGGCGAGCTGCAGCAAAGTCTTGAAGCCTGTTTTGGCCAGCATCTTGTTGATGTGGAAATTGATAGTGCTGTCGCTGACAAACAATTCTTTCGCCATTTCGCGCCGCGTCAGGCCCGCCGAATACAGGCGCAGGATTTCCAGCTCCCGTTCGGTCAGGGCGCACTGGGCCGTGCCGAAGGTCATGGTGTCCCGCGAGACATTGGGATAGCGGTGCTCCCCGGCCATGGTGGCCCGGATGCATTCGACGAATTCTTCCATGGAAGACGTCTTGTAGAGAAAGCTGTCGGCACCGGCCTCTTTGCCGCGCTCCAGGAAATTGAGTTCCGGAAACCCCGTCATCAAAATGACTTTGATGGCGGGGTTCTCTTTTTTAATCCGCTCCGTGGCGTAAATGCCCAGAATGTCCCCGTCGGCGCAAATATCCATGAGGACGCAGTCCGGGTGCCACGTGCGGCACGCCAGGTCCGCGGCACCGGCATCGGCAATGGCCGCGACGACGCGGATGTCGTCGTAATTGCGCATGGCGCTCGTAAAGGTGTCCAGCAGGATTTGCTGGTCTTCCACAATCAATACCTTGATCATTTCCCCATTTCCCCCAGTTCCTGATTTTTTGGCTGCCTTTGCCTTCCCTTTTCCATTCCGGCCGTCATGTTCCATCCTGGCCGTTACGCCGGCGGCTTTCCTGTCCCGCAATGGATTCGGAAAAGTGGCTGGTGTTCGACGCGCAGGACGCCGCCGAGACTTTCCATGCGCTCCCGGATGCCTGTCAGGCCCGTACCGAACCGGGGCGGCGCTGCCGTGCCGCCGCCGTTGTCGAACAAATCCAGGGTATACCGGCCCCGCGTTCCGGCCAGGCGGATGACGACCTTGTCGCAATGGCCGTGGCGCACGGCATTGGTCAGGCCTTCGCGGATGATGTCCACAAAGGCTTCGGCCGTCCTGTCGTCTTCGGGCAGCTCCCCGTGGCAATGCACCTGGATCCCGATTTTGCGGTACGTGGACAAGATATTGGACAGCACGGTTTCCGGCTTGCTCACACGGGACATCTTCATTTTGCGGATGACCTCGTCCAAAAGCGGCGCGACGCGGACGGCGGCCCCATCGACGTCCGTGTCGATCAGGCGCTGCATCAGGGCCAGGCGCTGCCCCAGCAGGTCGTGGATGAAGAATCGGATTTTCGTTGCCACCTGTTCCTGCGTGATTTTTTCCAGGCCTCCCAACAGATTCTTGATTTTCCCCCCCTGTTCCTTCAGCAGGGCGTTCTGTTCCTGGAGCTGGCGGTTGGCGGAGTCCTCGGCCGTGACATCTTTCACGAGGATCTGCGTCATGGGACCGTCCGGCGTCTGCAGTTCCGAACGGCTGAGCAGGACGGCCTGTCCGTCGGGAAAGCGCAGGAATAACTCCATGCCGAGACGCTGGAGCGCAAGGCACCGGTCCGGCGGGTAAGTGGCGGCATCGTGCCAGAAGTGGCGCAGGTCGCTATAATACTGGCCGAAGCGTTGGTAACATAAATCGAGGAAGACCGTGTTGGCGAGAAAGATGTTCCCGTCGTTCCGGGCAAAGGCGAGACCCAGGGGCAGGTTATCGATAGCCGCCTTGATGGTGTGGGGCGTCAGGAGGTCCTGACGCTGACGCCAGAGGATGCGCGCCGCGAAAAACTCCCGCAGGGTCCACAGGACGAGGGAGAGTCCCAGGCCCTGCCAGTCCAGGCGCGCCAGGACGCCGGGCAGGGAGAGGAAAATCGCGGCGGTCAGACACAAATCCCTGGGCAGATCGCGCTGTTCCAGGGCGAGGGTGGCCAGGGCGGCGGCCCCGGCGGCATAGCGCCAGCCTGTCAGGGATGGGATGATCAGTTCATCCGTGTGGCGCGCAGACAGCGGTTGGGCCAGGGTCGTAAAGACGAACAGGATGGCAAAGACCAGCAGGATTCCTTCCCGGAGCAGTCCGAAACGGTGATGCCGGTTGTCCCGGTGCGCGGTCTGGGTCAGGAGAACGGCCTGCAGGCAGACCAGGAAACAGCCGTACGACAGGAGGAGCCAGCGCCAGGGCGCGTCGAGAAAATAGAAGGATATCATGACGCGGTCCCCCCTTCTTCTCCTGGCTGCAGGGTGATATACAATGTCACCGAATCATCGTCCTTGTCCAACTCCGTCTGGCAGGACACCCAGTCTTTGCGGCGGGCGAGGACGTGACCGGCCGCGGCGAGGATTTCTGCCAGGCCCGGGCTGGCGAGGCACACCAGACGCAGGGCGCCGCCTGTTTCCACCAGGCTCAGGAGGACTGTTTCCCCGGAGCGGCGGCTGCAGCTTTCCAGCAGGAACTCCGCCAGGTCATACAAGGTCAGGGCGTCGCCGGCCGCCAGCAGGGAACGGTCCAGACGGTATGTGCAGGCGCTCTGCAGGCCGGCGGCGGTGAAATAATCGCAGCTTTCCCGCAGGGCCATCATGAACTCCAGGGGCTTGATGGTACCCTGGCCTTTGGACGAAAGAAGCAGGACGCAGCGCTTCTTGAGATACACGATAAGGCAGCTCACCAGGCGCATGACGCGTTTTTGCCCGGGACGGTCGAGGTCCTGCCGTTCCAATTGTCCCGTGAGGACGCGCACGGCATGGCTTTTGGATTCGCAAACGGCGGCCAGTTCCGCGAAGAGGCGGTTCTGCTGCTGTAGCGTCAGGTAGCGGGAACGGATTTCCCGGCGCCGGCGGAGCAGGCGGACATAGCGCGACAAGGTGCGATTGCTCAGATCCAGGGAATGGCGCAGGCGGCGGATTTCCGACAGGTCCTCCTGCCACCAGAAAGACCCCTTGTCCAGGGGGAGGCGGTGGAGGACTAGGCCCGATTCCGGCGGCTGGGACCGGGGCAGGATGCCGTAGACCGTGTTTCCCGTGGAATCGCAAATGGCCATGGAAACCGTGGAACAGTCGAAGGCCCGTTCGTAGCCCCGATTGACGGGAAGCAGGTACAGATAATCCGATATGGCGGCGAAGGCGAGACAGCCCCAGATGAGGACGAGGCACGTATCCCAATAGCGCGCGCTGGCAAGGTTCATGCCGTAGCAGAAGTGATACGCCAGCTCCAGGCACAGGATGAGCGCCGGCAGGGCGTATTTTCCCAGCAGGACCGCCCTGGCAGTCCCGGCTTCCGTTTCTTCCCCGGTCCCGTCGGGCCGCTTCCGGGGGTAGCGGAGCATGGCGCAGCCATTGCGCACGAGGAAGAAGACAGCGGCGCAGAACTGGGCCGCCAGGAAACACTTGAGGAAGGAGCCCGCCAGCGTGATTTCGTAGATGTCGCTGCTGTGCGTGAAGCCCAGGGGAAACGCGGCAAAGAATTCCGTCAGGTCATTGGTGAGAACGACCAGGCACGCGGCCCCGTCCAGGACGGCCAGGGCCTTCCACCACGACGGCACGCGGAAGTCGCCGTGCCGCCGGGTCATGTAATAAACGGCCAGGAGCAGGGACAGGGCGATGAGAAAGTAGGACGGGTAGAAGGCATACCAGAGAAAACGGTTCAGCGTCGAGTTTTCGTCCGTATACAGTTTGAAGAAACGCACCAGGGCCAGCAGCAGCACGGAGCCTTCCGCCAGGCAGGCCGCCAGCAGGACATTCCGCCGCTGGATATGGTGCCGCAGGAATCCGAAGACGAGGAAAATGGCCGCGAAGGTGACCAGGTAAGCCGCGGTCAGGCTGGTGCGGCCGTTTCGGGCCCAGACGCGGTAATGGGCCACGTGGCGCCGTAGCAGGGAAGGCAGGGCCATATGGGTGGCTTCGAAGGTTTCGGAATCTTCCAGGTCCGGCCGCGGCGGCTGGGCGTTGGCCCCGATCAGAGGCCGATTGCTCAGCAGGCCCCGGGTCACGCGCAGAGGATGGGTCCGGGGCGTGACCAGGGCCAGATGGTTCCTGTCCTGGAGCTGACGCCGCCGTTCCGCTTCGGACCGGAACAGGATTTCCACGGGGAAAGGCGCCGGCGCGACGGCGGAACGGTCCCGGCTGTATTCCCGGCCCTGGTAGTGGATTACCAGGCGTCCGTCCCGCCACAGTTCCGTCAGGAGGGCCAGGACATCTTTTTCGTGGCAGCTGCCCCGGAGGGCCAGCGTCAGGGCCAGGATGCCCGACTTCCAGTCGGCGTCGTTGTCTTCGATGCCGAGGACGGCCCGGCTGTGGTACAGATCCTGCCAGTCCGTGATCTCCTCCCGGCAGAGACTGCGGTTGATGAGAAAGACGATGTCGTCGATTTCCCGGGGATACCAGTACAGGGGCTGTCCCTGCCGGGCGAGCAGCACGGCTTCCGAATCGCGGGCAGGAAGGGGCCTGGCGCCTGCCTGCCGGGCCGGGCCCAGCAGGCACAGGGCGCAGAAAAGCAGCAGGGCAAAGCGGACATACCTTGCCGCCGTGTCCGCGAAAAAGCCGCGCCTTTCCATGCTTTCTTCCTCCATTTGTCGCTTTTCCGGCCGGGCCGGTTCCTTTTTGTTTCCTTTTCTCCCATGATACTACGGAAGGTCCCTTTTCGGCAAAGAAATCCGCGCTTCTTCCCCAAAGACTGAGGAATTCCTTAGGTCGGACGGTCCCCCTTTCCTGCTACAATGAAAAGGAAGAAGAGTCCCCCGGCAGGGCTGGGGCGGTGGAATCATGCAGTCATAAAGATTCCGTCATCATAAAGATTCAAGCAGCAAAAAGGAGGAATACCATGGGTTTGATTAAAGCAGCATTGGGTGCAGCCGGCGGCGTATTGGGCGATCAGTGGAAAGAGTTCATCTATTGTGAAGGCATGCCGGCCGATGTCCTGATGACGAAAGGCCGGAAACGGACCTCTAGCCAGGGACGTAGCTCCAACACGACGGCCGAGGACAACGTCATTTCCAACGGCTCCGTCATCGTCGTCAATAACGGCCAGTGCATGATGATCGTGGAAGACGGCAAGGTCGTGGATGTATGCGCCGAACCGGGCCAGTATACCTATGACCAGTCTTCGGAACCGTCCCTCTTTACCGACGGCCTGAACAAGGACAGCGTCGTCGCCGTCTTCCGGCAGATGGGCCGACGGTTCACCTTTGGCGGCGATCCCGGTAAGGACCAGCGCGTCTATTTCTTCAACACGAAAGAAATCCTTGGCAACAAGTACGGTACGCCGAGCGAAATTCCTTTCCGCACCGTCGACGATACGACGCACCTGAACCTGACGGTGCGCATCCGCTGCTTCGGCGAATACAGCTACCGGATTACAGACCCCATCCTGTTCTACACCCACGTCGTCGGCAACGAGTCGGACGAATATCGCCGCGGCCAGATTGACAGCCAGCTGAAATCGGAACTGCTGACGGCCCTCCAGCCGGCTTTTGCCAAAATCTCGGCCCAGCGGATCGATTATACGGAACTGCCGGGACGCACGTTCGAGCTGGCCGATGCCTTGAACGAAGTCCTGTCCAAGCGGTGGCGCGAGCTGCGCGGAATCGAGATCGTGTCCTTCGGAGTCAACAGCGTCAAGGCGAACGAAGAGGACGAAGCAAAGATCCAGAAGATCCAGATGGGCATGGCCACGGCGAATCCGCTCATGGCCGCCGGCGTGCTGGCCGATGCCCAGTCAGACTTCCTGCGGGCGGCAGGCTCCAACGAAGGAGGCGGCTCGGCCATGGCCCTTATGGGCATGGGCATGGCGAACGCCACGGGTAACAACATCGCCGGCCTGTTCAACCAGGCGCAGGCTATGCAGGCGCAGACGATGCAGGCACCGCAGGGAGCATCGGCCATGCAGACGCCGCAGGGAGCACCGGCCCCCGCCCAGGGCGGCTGGGACTGCGGCTGCGGACAGAAAGGCAACACGGGAAAATTCTGCATCAACTGCGGGAAACCGAAACCGGAACCGGCCGCCGGCTGGGCCTGCCCGTCCTGCGGCACGGTGAACCAGGGCAGGTTCTGCATGGACTGCGGCGCCAAAAAACCGGCGGACGCCCCGCTGTACCGCTGCGACAAATGCGGCTGGCAGCCCCCCGATCCCCACAATCCGCCCAAGTTCTGCCCGCAGTGCGGCGATCCCTTCGATGACAACGACAGGATGTGACCAGGCCGTTCCTTCGATAGTGCGGGGAAGGCAGGAGCCGGATGGCCCGGGAAACGGAAAGAAGGCGGGAGGTGCGTTATGGCGGATACATCGGTAAACTTTAAATGCCCGAATTGTACGGGCCCCCTGAGCTATGTGCCAGGCCAGTCGGAAATCGTCTGCGAATACTGTGGCACCAGGCTCTCCGTAGCCGACCTGGAAGCCTACTATGCCAGGAAGGAAGAGCAGGCAGCCAAGGCGGAACAAGCGAAAGAACAAAAATGGAATACGGAAGGCGCCGGCGCGGCGTGGAGTGAAGACGAGCAGAAAATGCTCCGGGCCTTCCAGTGCCCGTCCTGCGGCGCCGAAATCGTGACGGACGACAACACCATGGCCACGGAATGCTGCTACTGCGGCAATCCGACGATGATTTCCGCCCGCTACGAAGGCGCCCTGCGGCCGGACTACGTGATTCCTTTCCAAAAGACCAGGGAAGACGCCCAAAAAGCCTTCCGGTCCTTTTACGAAGGAAAACGCCTGCTGCCGGATAACTTCCTGTCCGATACGCGCATCGAGGCCATCCAGGGCATGTACGTGCCCTTCTGGCTCTTTGATTCCTGTGTGACGGCCACGGGCAGCTACCGCGCCAAGACGGTGCGGACCTATCGCCAGGGGCACTGCGAAGTCACGGAAGCCGCGTATTACGAATGCCAGCGGGAAGGTTCCCTGTCCTTCTCCAAGGTCCCCGTCGATGGCAGTAAGCGCATGGACGATACGTGGATGGAGAGCATCGGGCCCTATGACTATTCTTTCCTGAAACCCTTTACGACATCCTATCTGGCGGGATACCTGGCGGACCGGTACGATGTCGCGGCCGCGGAGGCGGCACCCCGGGCCCAGGAGCTGGTGGAACACGCGGCCCTGGGGGAACTGGAAAAGACCGTGACAGGGTACACCTCGTTCGAGCAGCAGGAAGCCTTTGTCACGAAAGATGCGGAAAACAAGGTGTCTTACGCCATGGCCCCTGTGTGGATCCTGACCACGCGTTTCCAGGACGAGCCCTACACCTTTCTCATGAACGGCCAGAGCGGGAAGTTTGTCGGCAAACTGCCCATTGACGAAGGCAAGTGCAAAAAATACACGGCCGGCGCCTTTGTGGTCCTGCTGCCGCTCTTCTATTTCCTGGCCAAACTCGTCCTGGGTTCCCTGAACATGCTGTAAGGAGGTGCCAAGATGACCATCGGGAAACGTTTCCTCAAGTTCTTCTTCGTGACGCTGGTCTTCGTCTGCCTGCCGGTGCTGGCGGGTCTCGCAGGCCCGGCGGGTCTGCCGGCCTGTTTCGGGGAACCGGCGGCCCAGGCGGCCGCGCCACTCTTCGGAACCCAATCCATCCAGGACGGCGCCCGGCTCCTGCAGCAGCCGGAGCGGGCCCGGCTCACGAAAGCCCTGGAAGCGGTGGAATTGAAACACCACATCGGCATCGGCATCGTCACCGTGCAGTCCCTGGGCGCCGTGACGCCCGACACCTACGCAGGACAGCTCCTGAAGAGCCGCTACAACAAAGGCGTCAAGGGCAACATCGTCCTGGTCCTGGATATGCAGAAACGGGACTGGTACGTCGGCACGGACGAAAAGATGCGCGTCATGATTTCCGACAAGGCCGGCATCAAGGCCCTGGGCGGCAGGTTCACGAAATCCCTTTCCAAAGGAAACTATGCCGAAGCCTTTACGGCCTTTGTCAACGGCACGGAGGAGCTGACCTCCTACTACGAGAAAGAAGGCAAGGCCTACGATCCTGCCGACAAGTTCAGCATCCTGGCCCTGGTGGTCGGCGCCGTCCTGGCGGCAGCGGGCGCCCTGGGCGTGCGCGGCTGGCTGCGCGGGACTATGAGCAACGTGGCGCCCAGCGTATCGGCAGCCCGCTATATCGAAGAAGGCAGTTTCCACCTGGCTGTCAGCGATGACCAGTATCTGTACACGGACCGGACGGAACGGCCCCTGCCGCAGAAATCCGGATCGTCGGAGAACGGCGGCAGCGGAGGTGGCGGCGGCAAGTTCTGATTCCCTTCCGGCGGGGAAAGGGGCTTTCCCTTTCCCCTTTTTTCACAAAGACGGTGATAACGATGGCAGTACTGGCAACGCGAAACAAGCCCGCAAGACGGGGCCTTCGTGGCCTGGTCCGGGCGGCCTGCTTCCTGGCCGTGGCAGCGACTCTCTTTTCCGCGGCACCGCAGCCTGTCCAGGCCGGTGTCTATACGGAGGAACTCGGGGAAATACAGAACCTGATGCAGGATATGGTCGGGAAACAGTCCAGCAGGCAGGCGGACACCGCCCCGGACCGGGAGGACCTGATGGCCGTCTGGGAAAGTGCCCGGAATCTGCCGCCGGACGAAGTGTTCAACCAGATCCGCTATGTCCTGGCCGACCTCAATGGAGACGGCGAAGGGGAGCTCCTGACGGGAGACGCCGAGGGACGGATTACGAACCTATATACCCAGCAGGGAGGCCGTCCCCGCCACGTGAAAAGCGGATTTGTCCGCGATGCCCTGTATTATCTGGGCGGAAACCGCTTCCTGAACACAGGCAGCACCGGCGGCCGCAACGTTGTCCTCTCCCTCTGGCACCTGGACAAACAGGGCAGCCTGGTCTGTGACCGATACTACTATACCAGGGAGGCGGAGGATGATCCCGCCCGGCAGGAAGTTTACGTGGGGACGGACCCCAACAGGGACGGGACGGCCGCAAAAAAGAGCGCCTATACCGTCGGGGAACTCAGCGCCTTGCGGCAGCAATACGAAGCGCAGCGCTTCTCTCTGCCCTGGCGGCCACTGGCTGATTTCGGGAACCAGCCGGTGGAAATCACCTTCTTCCACCTGGGCAGTTCCAAAGTGCAGCTGGAATACACGGCGACCCGCTACGTGAAGGATTTCCATGTCGTCCAGGTGGAAGCGGCGGCCGACGGCGACAGCTTCCGCCAGCGCCTCGTCCAAGACCTGCCCGCAGGGGATTTGGCCCTGGCGGAGACCTTCCGCGGCGAACCCTATGTCAATGGCGCTCGCAGCCAGTTCCTGACGGATGGCTTTACGTACCGGGACCACACCGGCAGGCGGCACTACTACCAGTTCCACTACAGCGGGGCGGACGGGTCCCTGATCGGGTCGGAGGAGCGGATTCCGTGGTAAGGAAAATCGCCGCCATTGCGGCGGCCCGGCAGCGGTTCTTGTGCCGGCCTTTACAGGCCTTTGCAGGGATTCGCAGCGGCGCGTTCCAAACAAGGACGGCAGGGAACGGAATCCGGACCGATGTCCGTCGGAACAAGGGGAACAACAGCAAAAGGGCAGCGCGGAGGCGCTGCCCTTTTTTGTGTTTTATAGAAGAGGGGAGGGGAAGCACGGAATCAGAACCCGAAGGTGATGCTTCCGCCGAGGACACGCTGCCGCAGGTCCCCCAGGAGGGGCGACCGGCGGATGCTTTTCAGATCGTACCCTTCCAGGGTCAGGAGAACTCCCCTGGCCAGGACATAATCCAGGGAGAGACCCCAGCCCTTCATGCCCAGACGCTGATCCGCCGTATCGAAAAAGCCGGGCCAGCCGTTCATGGTATGGACAATGACCGATGCCTGGGGCTGGTGGTAATAATGAAGCCGGATGCGCCGGCTGCCGGGATCCGTGTAGAAATAATCGCCCAGATTGAAATTCAGCGTATACCCGTACTGGCTGCCCACGTTTTCCCGCCGGTCCCGTCCCTTCGCGAAGAGATGTTCCCAGCCGAGGAAGGCTGTCGGCGTGAAATAGTATCCGGGTTCCAGGCTGGCCACTTCCTGCTCGTTCCACTTGCCGTCCCGATTGCCTTTGTTCCGGAACCGGGTATAGACCCCTTCGAGCGAGAAACCCTTCTTCGGGACGATGTTAAAGGCGGAAACGAGGAACCCTTCCCGCCGGTTCTGCCCTGTGCCGATGCGGCCGGCCACGAGCTGGGCGGCCCGCTTCCCTTTGCGTTCGGCCCGGATGCGGATGCCGTCGATGGTGGTGTCGAAGATATTTCCCCAGCTGGACTTGTATCCGAACCGGCCGGCGTAATATCTCCAGGCCGGATAGTTCCCGGTGACATAGGCCCGGAACACATGGGCCCGGTGATCGAGTTCGTGGTCATTCAGGACGCGGTTGTCCTCGACCGCCGTATGGGCGGCCCAATGGTCGTCGAGATGGTAATCCAGGTAGAGCCGTGTGCGGAACGTCGGCAGGATCTCTTTTTCCCGGAAGGCTTCCTGGCGGCCTGTGCGGGGGGACAGGGCCCGGCCGTCGAAACGGCCCTGGCCGTAAAGGTAACGGAACGTGCCGTGAAGTTCGAGTGTGCCCGCCTTGGAAGGAGGGGTCGGTTTCTCCGGCAGCGTTTCCGGATGGGATTCGTCCTCCATTTCCTGGGCGGCCTGGACGCACGCCTCCTGCCGGGCGCTGCTGGCCTGGCCCGCTGCCGGCCCGTTTCCGGGTCCGCCTGCCGCTGATCCGGGCGCCGCCGCCGTGAGCCCCGGCAGCAGGAGGAGCGCCGACAGGCAGGAAGCGAGAACAGCCCCGCTTCGGGATGCACAGCATAGTGTCATTTTCCTGCATTGGGATTTCCCGTCGCCAACCGTCATCTCCTTGTCCCCCTTTTCCTCGTTTGGGAAAGTTTTGTCTTTCTGTTATTGTACCATAGGCAGAGGAAATCCAGACTGCAAAAATGGATAAAAAAGTCCTTTCTTCCGGAAGCACCGGCAGGATTTTCACCTTACGGGGTTCTTTTTTCGTCCCTCTGTGGAAAACAGGCGGAAAACGGGCAGTGTCGGAAGAGAAAATGCAGAATAATCATGCTTTTATTACCATGCGCAGAATCGCGCGCGCCGGCGCCGGAAAACACTGCCAAAACAGGGCATTCCGCACCGGACGCTGTTTTGGAAACTACGCGCGCTCAATTTGATTTTCATATACTTTTGGAAACGACTCGTATATAATTAAAAAAATAGCTTTTTGTTGAAAAATAAATATGTTTTGAAAATAGTTTACGAGAGAAGCTGCCGTTTTTTCGGGGCTTTCCTTTAGGACACGCAGGATTTTTGGAAGAGAAGACAGGGGGAGTTTGGATATGAACAAAATTTATCAAGTCATTTGGAACCGTGTGCGCAACTGTTATGTCGTCGTGTCGGAACTGGCCCGCCGGGATGGCAAGGGAACGCTGCGCCGCCGGAAAGCGGCTGCCGTCGTGACAGCCGGCACCCTGGGGGCATGGCTTTTGGCGTTGGGAACAGGCGTTTCCCCCGCGCTGGCGGCAGAGCCGGCGGCAGGGATTATCCAAAAGAACCAATATGTGGGATTCAAGGCTGCGGCGGGTGATCCCAGCGGGAAAACCTGGGTCGTCAATGGTGCCACGTATAACAGGGTCCGGGTAGACGGCCAGTGGTGGTGGGTCCGGGAGGGGTATGTCGTCAGCAGTACGGAAGGCAGCAAATATACGCCCCTTTCCCAGACCGGCGAGCACTATGACGTCAGTTATACCGGCAGCGGCAACCAGCCGGCGGATATCCTGGCGGCTGTTTCGTCCCTCGTTTCGGCCAGCGGCACTGCCACCAACGCCGGCGAGTCCCTGAACCGGATTTCCGCTTCGGCCTTCGAGGGCGTGAGCACCGGCGGCGGGACGGGCGTGGCCGGCGGCTGGGACTATATCATCTACGATCCCAGCTGGAAGGACCATGCTGTCGCGTACGCCGACGGATACGCCAATGTGCGGAACACCCGCGCCGGCAACAAAGGGTTCCCCCTGGGCTTTGTGACGACTGCCACGGCGGGTTCTAAACTCGCGTGGGATGACACGCTCAGCCGGTATACCTATGCCGGGACGCCCGTCGATCCGTCGAATCTCTATGTCGTCGGGGATAAAGTCGGCGTCTTCACCAACTATGAAGGCACGGAAGTCTACAGGGGAACGGTTTACGGCGCGAACAATGAAATCCTGAAGACGGTCTACAAGAACGGGGCCTATTACAGCTATTGGGCGGCGCAGGTTACGGATTCCGCGGCCACCATGAGCACCTATCGGGTCGCGGACTACAACCATGACCTGGATACGCTGGTGCAGAACGATACGGCCCTGTACCACAATGACATCAAGTCCGTCGACATGGAAAAAGGCGGCACGGCAGCGGCGCCGACGGCGACGATCTCGGTCCTGCGCAATGGCGTGGATGCCGCCCAGGCCGTGGATGGGGCCGTCACGGTAAGCGGCGGCGGCGGGACGGGCGGTGCAGACACTTTCCTCACCTTGTCCAACCAGACGGACGGCGCCACGGTCACGCAGACCTTCCAGACCGGGTCCCGGGTCGTGGCCGGTACGGCGGATGCTCCTGCGGGATCGCAGGAACTGAAGAGCCTCGTGATCAATGGTGTTTCCTATGATATCAGCAAGGCGGCGGATCCGCTGGGATTCGGCGGGGACAATGCCGGGGTGACGCTTTTCCGGGGGGCCGGAGAACGGCTGGATATCCTGGGCGGCGCGGACAGCGCGGCCCTGACCGACGGCAACATCGGTGTCGTGGCCCAGGATGGGGTCCTGAACGTCCGGCTGGCCAAGAAGCTGACGAATCTGGACAGCGTGTCCGCCAACGCCGTGTCCGCCGGTTCCGTGACGGCGGATTCCGTCACTGCCGGCCATACGACCATCGATACGACGGGGATCACCATCGTCAACACCGGGGACGATACAAAGAATGTCGTGCTCCAGGGGAATACGGTTTCCCTGGGCGGCAACCGGATCCAGCATGTGGCGGACGGCACGGACGGCACGGATGCGGTCAACCTGTCCCAGCTCCAGGCGATGGCGGCGGCGGGCCTGAATTTCCAGGGCAACGATACGGATAAGACGGTCCATATCGCCCAGGGCGGTACGCTCCGGGTCCAGGGTACGGGAGGAAAAGACGCAGCAGCGTATTCGGGAGAAAATATCCTTGTCACGGCCAGCCCCGACAATTCGCGACTGAATATCGGCCTGGACAAAAACCTTCGCGTGGACAGCGTGACTGCTGGACAGGCCAGCGATGGCGATGTGACAGGCTATGCCGGCACGGTGTATCTCGTCGGGCCGGCCAAGGACAGCACAAAATATGTGAAGACTGCCATTACGGCAGGGCAGGGCACTGCCGACGAGGCAGCCCTGGACGACAGTATGGTCGCCCGCCTGCGGTACCAGGCATCCGACGGGGCCCGGCACGTGGTGGCCACGCTGGAAGACGGCCTGTCTTTCGCAGGGGATGCCGGCGCGCCGGTCAACCGCGCCCTCAACGGCACCCTGACCCTGGCGGGCGGCGTGACGGATCCCGCGACCCTGACGAACAGCAACATCGGCGTCGTGGCCAAGGCCGATGGAACGGGCTTTGACATCAAACTGGCCAAAAATCTGACGGGCCTGACCTCCGCTACCCTGGGAACCGACGTGGTCCTGGGGACCCAGCTGGCAGGCGATGCCGCGACGGAGACCGGCGACTATCTGAGAGGGCTGGACAACAAGACCTGGACCGTCGGCGCAGCCACGAAAACACCGGACCGGGCGGCGACGGAAGGGCAGCTGCAGAGCGTGTCCAATGTGGCGGCGGCAAACCAGGCCGGCGTCGCGCAGAACAAGGAAGATATCGCCAAAGGGCTGAATTTCGCGGCGAACACGAAGATGGATGACGGGAAGACGGATAAGACGGTCCGGCGCCAGCTCGGCGACACGGTGTCCATCAAGGGACACGATAAACAGACCGATCATACCTATAAGACCGACAACCTGACGACGGAACTGGACGATGACGGCAATCTTACCATCCTCATGGATACCCAGTTGACGGCCGATCGGGTCACGGTCGGCACGGGTTCCCATGCCCTCACCCTGGATGGGACGGACGGTACCCTGAAGACGGGCAGTTCGACCTTGGACGGCAGCGGCCTGGCTATCGCGGGCGGCCCCTCCGTCACGACTTCCGGGATCCAGGCCGGCAGCAGGCAGATCCAGGACGTGGCCAGCGGCGCTACGGGCTCCGATACGTCGCACCGGCCTGTGTATGACAAGGATACGAATGCCGCCAACATCGGCGACGTGAAGACCCTGGGGGCCCGTATGGTAACGGTCAGCGGCGACAGGAGCGAGCACAAGAACACCAAAGTCAAGAAAACGACCGCCGCCGATGGCACCGTAGATTACGAAGTGACCCTGAATGATGTCCTGACCCTGGGAAGCGCCGGGGGCAGCACGGCGGTCCTTAACGGCACGGTGGGCACCCTGACCCTGGGTACCCTTGCGTCCCTGGACGGAGCGGCGGGCACGGGGACTGTCGGGTCCCTCCGGCTGGGCAATTATACGGGGACAGGCCCCTGGGTCCTGACGGATACGGACGGCCACACCGTGACGGGCGGGGGCGCCTATCTGACGGGGTTGACCAACACCTCCTGGAACACGGCCGCGCCGGTCTACGTCAGCGGGCGCGCCGCGACGGAAGATGAACTGGCCGCTGTGTCCCAAACCGTCACGGACGGCTGGGAGCTCCAGGTGGACGGCACGAAGCGGAAGGATGTGACGCCTGCCGGCAGGACGTTGAATATGGCCGCCGGCAGCAACATCGAACTGGGCGGCAGCGGCGATACCCTTACCATCGCCACGAAGAAAGACGTGGACTTCGATACGGTCCGCACGGGCGGCGCGGGAGGCATCCTGATGGGTGTCCAGGACGGCGGCGGGGCGAATGTCTCGAGGGCATCGTATCTGACGGGCCTTGCCAATACGGATTGGCAGACCGATAACATCGTGGCGAACCGGGCGGCGACGGAAGGCCAGCTGAATGCCGTGGCCAAACTGATCAAAGGCGAAGCCAGCGCGGCCGATATCTACGTGACCGGCGGCGGAATCACCTATGACGCGTCCGGCAATTCCACGCTGACCCTGACCCGGGGAAATACGGCCGGCACGGTGGATCCCGTGACGGTACAGGGCCATGATTACTATGTGAAGACCGGCAGCCTGAGCGACGACGGGAAGACCCTGACCTTGACGAGGAATGACGGCGACATCACGGTGGATATGAGCAATCTGTACCATGCGGACGACCGTCTTGTCGCGGCAGATACCGAATCGGGCGAATACACTGTCGACGGCGACGGGAAGGTTACCCTTCAGGTGACGAACGCCGCGGATCAAGCGGCCGGCAAGGCGGCCTCGCATATTGTCATTGCGGGCATTGCCTCCCAGGCCGAGCTGGACCAGGGATTCCATTTCACGGCCAGCACCATGGCGGAGGGCGCTACGCACCTTTCCTATAAGGCCAGGCTGGGCGATACTATCGGCATCTTCGGGAAGCAGCAGGCGGGGCACACGTACAACAGCGACAACATTACGACGACTATTGACGACCGGGGCAATATCCGGATTCTGCTGGATGACAACCTGACTGCCACGAGCCTGACCGCCGGTGCCGCGTCTGCGGATGATACGGAAGGGGTCAACGGGTCCGTGAAGGCCACGGGCAAGGACGGGGCCTATGTGGCCCTGGATGGGGAAGATGGCTCGCTGCGCTTGGGCAATGCCACGGGAAATCACAGTGCTATTGTCCAGAATTACGGCGGGCAGGCTTTCCTCGCGGGCAGCGCCGCTCCTGACGGTTCCGCCCCCAGTTCCGCCCCCCGGCTTCAGTACTGGGCGGCCGGCAGCGAGGAGGAAGACGCCGCGGCGTCCAGGACCCTCCACACCCTGGCCACGCTGGAAGACGGCCTGTCCTTCACGGGTGATGCCGGCGCGACGGCGGGTTCCGGCGCGACGGTCAGCCGCGCCCTTAACAGCGCCTTGACCCTGACGGGCGGCGTGACGAATCCCGCGGCCCTGATCGACACGGGGATTGAGAATATCGGCGTCGTGGCCAATGCCGGCGGAACGGGCTTCGACATCCGGCTGGCCAGGGATTTGAAGGGGCTGACCACGATTTCCCTGGGAACCGACATGGTCCTGGGAAACCAGTCCGCAGGAAGCACGACGAGCGATTACCTGACGGGTCTGGACAACACGACCTGGACGGGGACGGGCATCGTATCCGGACGGGCCGCCACGGAAGACCAGCTGAAAGCCCTCAGTGACAAACTCAGCAATCACGACCAGACGACGGGCGGATTCGGCCTGACCGCCGACGGCGGCGCCGCGGTGAAGCAGGACCTGGGCAAGACCATTGCCGTCCTGGGGGATGGAAACATCTCCACGGCGGTAGATGGGGACAACAAGGCCATCCAGGTCAGTCTCAGCAAGGACCTGAACCTTACGTCATCCACATTGAAAGACGCGAGCGGTAATACGGCGGTCCTCAACGGCAGCGGCCTTTCCCTCTGGAAAGCCGGAACGACCGGCACGGACAACCTTGTTTCCCTGACCACGGAGGGGCTCAACAACGGTGGCAACCAGATTGTCAATGTGAAGAGCGGTCTCGATGGCACCACTTTGCAGGACGCGAAAGGGACGATATTGAACCACGCAGCGACGATCGGCGACCTGAAAACGGCGGCCTCGAACCTGACCGACGCGGTCACGGGGAAGGGGCTGGATTTTGCCGGGAACACGGTCGATGCAGCCGGAAATCCCGTACGGCTCCATGCGGATTTGGGCGAGACCGTATCCATCCTGGGGACGGGGAAAAAGGAGGATGACTCCTACTCGTCCCACAATGTGAAGGTGAAGCTCAATCAGGAAACCAATGCCCTTTATGTGGAGCTGGACAAGGATTTTCTCGTCCGGAGCCTTCAGGCAGGGTATCAGGATGAAATGGGGCAGATCCTGATCAACGGCAAGGACCGCGACGGGGACTATTCGCCCCTGGCGGTGGGCAGCCGGTATGTGCAGAAGCCCTACCTTGGCGGGACGGACGGCGCAAAACGCCTGATTTATACGACGGAGACGCTGAATAAGGAAACGATGGATTACCAGATCGTGGCGACGCTGGAAGACGGCCTGTCCTTTACGGGCGATGCCGGCGCGGCGGCAGGCTCCGGCGCGACGGTAACCCGTACCCTCAACAGTACCTTGACCCTGACGGGCGGCGTGACGGATCCCTCGGCCCTGACGGACAGCAACATCGGCGTCGTGGCCAAGGCCGACGGAACGGGCTTTGACATCAAGCTGGCCAAGGATCTGAAGGATCTGGACAGCATTACCATGACGGGCGGACTGAAGATTTCCAGCTCCGGGACAAGCCGTACCATGACGGGCCTGACCAACACGACTTGGGACGCGGCCCAGGTGGTGAGCGACCGGGCCGCGACGGAAGGCCAGTTGAAAGAAGCCGTGGACCAGGCCGTCGGCCGGATTACGGAGGCTTCCCAGGGCGGCGGGTTCGCCCTGACCGGTGACGACGGGAACAAAGTCAGCCAGGATTTGGGCAAGGCCCTTTCTATCCAGGGCGATGGGAACATTACCACGTCCGTGGACGCGGACAACAAGGCCCTCCAAATCCACCTCAACAAGGACATCGACCTGGGGGCGGACGGCAGCCTGAAGGCCGGCGGCATTATCCTCGACCAGGATGGCATCGACATGGGCGGCAAGAAGATTACTAACGTGGCAAGTGGCCGCGTCCACCACGACGATACGGACAATACGAACGCTGCCAACATCGGCGATGTCAAGGCCCTGGCGAAGGACATTGCCGGCCAGGCCGTGTCCGGCGGGCGGGTCTTTGCCGGAGACGACGGCGAGACCGTGACGGTGGGACTCGGCGAAACCATGCAGGTGACCGGCGGCCAGAGCGATACATCGAAACTGACGACCGGCAACATCGGCGTCGTCAAGGAGGGCGGCGCGGGTCTCAGCGTCCGGCTTTCGAGCGAACTGACGGGCCTGACCAGTGTGTCCGCCGGCAACAGCACCATGAACAACGATGGCTTTACGGTCCAGAACGGCAGCGGCGCTGCCGGAATCCGCGTCACGGGCAGTGGGATTACCATTGCCCAGGACGGGGATGGGACCCACGCGGTAGAAATCAGCAACAGTAAGATTTCCGTCGGCGGCCAGCAAATCCATGAGATCGCGGCCGGCACGGCGGTGACGGATGCCGTGAATGTGGGCCAGCTGAATGGCGCTATGGAAAATGTGAGCAACACGATTGGACGCCTGGGCAGCCGGGTGGATCGTGTCGGCGCCGGTTCGGCCGCCCTGGCGGCTCTCCATCCGCTGGAATACGATCCCGACGACAAGTTCAACGTCGCGGCCGGGTTCGGTCATTACCGCGGCGCCAACGCCGCTGCCATCGGCGCGTTCTTCCAGCCGGACGAGAGAGTCCGTCTCAATCTGGGCGGCAGCATGGGCGGCGGCGAAAATATGCTCAACGCCGGCATCACCTTCTCCCTGGATCCTGTCCGCGGGACGCATCTCAAGAGCCGCACAGCCCTGACCCGCGAAGTCCAGCAGCTCCGCACGGACAACCAGACTCTCCGCGAAGACAACCAGAAGGTCCACGAGCAGCTTGCCGCCATGAGCGACCAGCTGAACAAACTGTCGGCCCTTGTGGAAAAACTCTCGGCGGAAACGGAAGCAAAGCCATAATACGAAGCGACGGGGGAATGGCAGGAAAATAGAAGGAAAAGATAGGAAAAAAGGAAGGATCGGCCATCCCGGGGTGGCAAAGGCGGACAGACCGTCTTTCTCCCGGCCGTTCCGGAATTCTTCGTGCAGGGCCTGTCTCTGCACGATTTTTTTCGGGAGTCCCTGTATTTTCCCGTTGTCGAAATCGTCAGAAAAATCTATAATAAACCTTGGATAGTTCGCGCGCCATCATATCAAGAAAAGGAGAGAGGCCATGCTGAGTGCCTATCCTGCTGTTTTTTATTTTACGAGGGACTTTACGTATACCGTCGAGTTCCCGGATTTCGAGTATGCTGTTGTGACCGTCCACCGCGATTATTACAAAGTTTTGCAGGAGGCCACGCGGTGTCTTGCCGAGCGGCTCTATACCCTCACTATTTGCGGCGAGCCGTATCCCCCGCCTACGCCGCTGCAAAAGTTGTACGACAGCCCCTGCGACGAGTCTCTGGGGCTGCGGACCCATGTGGTCCTCGTTTCCGTCGATGTGGAAAAATACGCCAAGACCGAGTATAAGAAGGCCGTCAAAAAGACGGTCACCATCCCCAGGTGGATGAATGATGCCGCGGTTGCCCGCCGGCTCAATTTTTCCAGGCTTCTGCAGCGAGCCCTGCTGCGCGAACTCGGCGTGCCCAATGGGGAGGCGCGGAAACGCCGCCGGGAGAGGCTTAAGGTCTGGTGCGGGCTGGGGCTCGACCCGCGCGAGGAACCTGATCAGGACGTGCAAGAAAAAGGGTAAAAAGTAAAAGGGAAAACGAAAAAAGTAAAACAAAAAAGCCGTACACGTCCTTTCCCCCGGTTCATTCCGGAAGGAAGGCGGTACGGCTTTTCGGTGGGTTCCCTTTGTCGGGTGTACCGACGGAACTTGTCGGTGTGTCGGCTTAAATTTCAATCCTGCCTTCGGCGTCGCTCGTCCGGAAAGCCGCCTTGATGGCGTCGTACAGGCAGACGAGCCATACGATACCTTCCAAAACCAGGCCGATACCGATGAATGCCAGCAGGGCGCCGATCCCCGTGGCGACCAGGTAGCAGATGCCCGCCATCGTATGGCCGGCATAGAAGCGATGGATGCCGAAGTTGCCCAGGAAGACGGCCAACAGGATATAGATAATCTTGCTGACCCGTTTGGAGCTGCCCCGTGTCACCAACACATGGCCAGCCGCATCGCGGTAGGCCTCGACAGCCATGCCCTCCTTTACGGAAAACGGAATCTCCGCCCGCGGCACCGTGACGAGGCTGCCGTCAGGCATCCCGATGGATACCACATCCGCTTCTACTTTTACAATTCTTGCCATTTTCGAGTGCTCCTTTTTACGACCTAAAACTCATTGTCCCCCATCGTCCCCGTTCCTGTCTCCGTGACGCAGGATTCCATTCCACTGACGGAAAGAGGCGGGAAGCAGCCCTTAAAATCCAAAATCCCATTTTTAGTACGTATTGCAAAAACACGTATTTTTGTGACACGTGTTAAAAAGCGGTTTTTCCCAAAAGGGGGTATATCCCTTAGCCTCGCAAAGCCCCAAGGAGTCGCAATGTCCCTTAGTCCCGCAAAGCCCGAACTTTATATCGTCCACTGGCTCTGATCCGTGTGCAGATAATGCTCCGCCTTTTCGGACAAAGGCTCGCCCAAAAAGTCCTTGTAGAGCTGCTGGATATACGGGTTCTCGCAGGAAATGCGCAGTTCCGATTCGCGGTCCAGCTTGTGCAGGTATTCGCCGCGTTCCCAGGCCAGTTCTTCGCCGGCATGAATGGGCTGTCCGCCGCCGCCGCTGCAGCCGCCCGGGCACGCCATGATTTCCACGAAATCGTATTGCACGTCCCCGGCGCGGATGGCGTCGACGAGGGCCCGCGTATTGGCCAGGCCGCTCGTCACGGCCAGGCGGACCGGCGTGCCGCCCAGGACGGTCGTGCAGTCCCGCCACGTTCCTTTTTCGTTGGAACGCCAGGTCCATTGGATAAACGTATCGGGGTCGGGTTTTTTGCCTTCTACCCAGAAATAGGCATTGCGCACGGCCGCTTCCATGACGCCGCCCGTCGTGCCGAAAATGACGGCGCCGCCCGTGCCCTCGCTTAGCGGGTCGTCAAAAGGTTCCGGCTTCAGCGACGCGACATCCACATTGGCCACATGGAGCATACGGGCCAGGGCACGCGTGGTCATTACGTAATCCGTGTCCTTCAGGCCCGGTTCCGAATTGATTTCCGGCACGTCGCACTCATATTTCTTGGCCACGCAAGGCATAATGGCCACATTGACAATCTTTTCCGGCGGCACCTGGAGCAGCTGGGCGTAATAACTCTTCGTAATGGCGCTGAACATGGCCATGGGCGACTTGGAGGTCGATAGGTTGGGCAGCATGTCCGGGGCGTCGAGTTTACAGTAGCGTACCCAGCCGGGGCAGCACGACGTGTACATGGGCCATTGATAGCGGCCCGGTTCCTGCAGGCGGTGGAGGAGTTCCGCGCTTTCTTCCATGATTGTCAGGTCGGCGCCGAAGTTCGTGTCGAACACGTAGCGGAAGCCGATGTGGCGCAGGGCGGCGGCGAGCTTGAGAGGCGTGGCCTCTTCGCGGGGCATGCCTGTCGCCTCGGCCCAGGCGGTGCGCACGGCCGGCGCAATCTGGACAATGACGATTTTTTCGGGATCCGACAGTTCCTGCCAGACCTTTTCGCTGTCGTCGCGGGCGCGCAGGGCCGAAACGGGGCAGTGGGTAATGCACTGGCCGCAGAGGGTACAGTTTTCCTGGACCATGCCGACGCGGGTCCGTTTGCCCGTGTTGATCAAATCCCACACGCGCATGCCCTGGACCTTGTCGCAGACGGAAATGCAGCGCATGCAGCGGATGCACTTGGTTTCGTCCCGGATGAGGGGGAACGTGTTGTCCCAGGCGTGCTGGCGGTACTGGATCGGGTACGACGTATAGTCCACGCCCAGGTCGGCACAGACTTTCTGCAGTTCGCAGTTGCCGTTCCGGTGGCACGTGGGGCAGTTCATGTTATGCTGCGACAGGATCAGTTCCACGTTGAGGCGCCGCGCTGTCCGCACCTTTTCGGAGCGCGTGGAGATTTCCATCCCTTCGCGGACCTTCGTGTTGCACGACGATACGAGACGTTGCATGCCTTTGACTTCGACGACACAGATACGGCAGGCGCCGACTTCGTTGATGTCCTTCAAAAAACACAGGGTCGGAATGGGGATGCCATTGCTCCGGGCCGCCTGCAGGATGGTGCTGTTGTCCGGCACCTGCAGTTGTTTGCCATCGATCGTAATGTTCACCATGGTAAATGACCTCCCTTTTTCAACGCTCCCAGACCGTAGACATCGCAGCGCAGGCAGCGCAGGGCTTCTTGCCGGGCCTCGGCGGGACTCATGCCCACGCCGACGCTTTCAAAATCGTGTTTCCGTTCTGCCGCCTCGCGTTCGCGGATGTTGCACCGTCCGCAGGGCTGGCGGTCGATGAAATGCGGGACTGCGGCGCTGACCCCAAAATCGAGTTTATGATGATATCCCAGATAGGCGTCGATATTGATGGCCGCCACCTTTCCCGCCGCGATGGAACGGATCAGCGTGGCCGGCCCGGTGACACAGTCGCCGCCGGCGAAAATACCGTCGGTTCCCGTTACGGTGCCATCCGCGTCTGCCTGGATGACGCCTCGGGTGACGGGCACGCCTTGCTGGCTGAACCGTTGCCACTCGATATCCTGGCCGATGGCGGAGATAATCAAATCGCAGGGAAGTTCAAAGAGGCCGTCCGGGGAGTCGTAGGGCCGCGGCCGGCCGCCCGTGATCGGGCCGGGAATCTGGCGCCGCAGGGCCAGGGCCTTCACCTTGCCGTCATCCCCGGTTACGACGTAATCCGGCGCGCACAGCTCCAGGAGTTCGCACCCTTCGGCAATGGCACCGTCGATTTCCTCCGCCAGGGCGGGCATGTCGGCCCGGCTGCGGCGGTAGGCGATATAGACCTTGGCCGCCCCCAGGCGCACGGAGGTGCGGCTGGCATCCATGGCCACATTGCCGCCGCCGACGATGACGACGGTTTTCCCCGTAAAGTCCGGCGGATTGTCATACCCGACGGCGCGGAGCATGTCGATGGCCGGCACGACGCCGCGCGTTTCTTCACCGGAAATATGCAGGTGTTTCGACGTATGGGCGCCGAAGGACAGGTAGACCGCGTCGTACTCCTGGCGCAGGTCTTTCAGGGTGAAATCCTTGCCGACCGATACATCAAAGAGCGTCTGGACGCCCGTCGATAAAATATGCTGAATGTCCGCGTCCAGATATTCCCGCGGCAGGCGGTAGGCCGGAATCCCGTACCGCAGCATGCCGCCCAGCTTGTCCAGACGTTCCATGATCGTGACCTGGTGCCCCATGAGTTGCAGGTAATACGCCGCCGTCAAGCCGCCGGGGCCGCCGCCGACGATGGCGATCCGTTTGCCCGTTTCCGGCAGGCGCTTCGGCGCGGGGATGTCCTTGGAATTTTCACAGGCAAAGCGCTTGAGACCGCAGATGTTGATGGCGTCGTCCACCATGTTGCGCCGGCAGTTCGCTTCGCAGGGATGTTCACAGACAAATCCGCACGACGCGGGGAAGGGATTGTCCTTGCGGACCAATTGGACCGCGTCTTCGTACCGCCCGTCGGCAATCAGGGAAATATAACCCGGAATGTCCACGTGGGCCGGGCAGGCCACGCGGCAGGGGACAGGCTGGTCCTGGCGGCGCAGGCAGTTCCGGTGTTCCACGTGTTCCTCGAAATCCAGGCGGAACGCCGACAGGCTGTCCAGGACCATGCGGCCCGCTTCGTAGCCGATGGCGCAGTCTGCCGTCAGGTAAATGGAGCGGGCCGTCCGTTCCAGCAGGACCAGGTCAGCTTTCGTCCCGTCGCCGTCCAGGATCTTTTCCAGCAGGTCTTCCACGGTTCCCAGTCCGACGCGGCAAGGTACACACTTGCCGCAGCTTTGGCCGTGGCAGGTCTTGACCATGGACAGCGTCGTATCGACGGGGCAGCTTCCGCGCGGGTTGGCCGCCAGGCGGCCTTCCATCGTCGTCAGCATGGATTCCATCGTCTTAAAGGATTTTTCCGGTGTATCCAGTTTGATGTTCGCCATGTTCCTTCCCTTCCTTTATATTAGTTTAATTGCAGCCAAAAACGTTGGTAGAGTCATTATAAAACACAACGGAAGCGAATGCAATAGAGAGGACATGTATAGAGTAGCATTTTAAGAATATAGCATACACAATTAAGCAAAAAGGAAAGGATCGAGAGAGAAAGGCGCTTTTTTTGCGAGGCCTCTTGCCAAAAAAAGAAAGGTGTGCTATACTGGCCTTGGTTAGCAATCGCTAACAAAATGATTCCTTTGTGGTGGATTTTTTCCTCTCTCCCTGGATCATTCCCTGAAAAGGATGGTGATAAAATGTCAAAATCAGCAGTTGTTTATTGGAGCGGAACCGGCAATACGGAAGCGATGGCGCGGGCAGTCCTCGAAGGGGCCCGCAGTGCCGGGAACGAAGCGGAATTGTTTACGGCTTCCGAGTTTACCGGGGCTAATCCTGACGACTATGACGGGATTGCTTTCGGATGTCCCGCCATGGGCGCGGAAGTCTTGGAAGAAACGGAATTCCAGCCCATGTTTGACCAGGTCAAACCCCGCCTCGCAGGGAAAAAGGTGGCCCTGTTCGGTTCCTACGGCTGGGGCGGCGGCGTGTGGATGGACCAGTGGAAGGACGATTGTGTCCAGGCTGGCGCCTCCCTCGCGGCGGACCCGGTCCTTTGCAATGGCGAACCAGATGATTCGGTGTTAGCCCAATGCCGATCCCTTGGGGTCAGTCTCTAGCCAGGACTCCCAAGTTCGATCATAACCGCGTCGTAAGACGCATCGTTTTCTTCACAGCATACAGACATAAAATAGGTTGAGTTTTTTTTCGACGGCATCCGGAGCCCCTCCTTTCCGGATGCTTTTTTCTTTTTGTTAAGTTTTTAACAAAAATCTTGAAAAAGTTGTTGACATTTCCTTTTCCGGGTGCTAATATACTACATGTCGCCGAGCGATACAGCCCGGCCGGCAAGCCCGGGTTGGATGGCCTTCTTCAAGCTCCGGAGGGAGCGAAAGAGCGTCAGGAACCCCGGCGGGGAACCTTGAAAACTGAATAACAAGAAACCAGATAAATGTGCGGGTCCCATTTTC
>ENA-ORNY01000190-ORNY01000190.1-human-gut-metagenome-genome-assembly--contig:-NODE-190-length-47589-cov-137.044368_pt1 | contig 47589 bp, 45 predicted proteins | sample MGYA00242122_ERZ509036 | MGnify/ENA primary metagenome ERZ509036 (study PRJEB26280, sample SAMEA2338696) | human gut metagenome | biome: human gut; feature: human-associated habitat; material: faeces... | reverse complement strand
CTTGTGAAGCGACATCCGATAGACGCTGTCCGCTTTTGTGAGTCTTGCCATATCTGTTGTATTATTTATACAAATGTATAAATAATAATTTGAATATACAAGGGAAAAAGCGGGGATATTTAATTGTTCCCCAACTTATTATAATAAGAACTATGGATTAATTATACAATTTAATGTTAAACTCACGTTAATAATGTCATCTGAGTAACCTGATACGCAAGAAATAAGGTAGCAAAAACTCTCAAAGAATGCCATGTTGATAGGCCGCTTGTAGCCTCCAGGTCTAGATGGTAGTCGAAAGCCACCAAGTGGAACTACAACTCTCGATGCAGTATCCATCACACTCTCAAAAGTTCTTCTGATACCATCCATTTCATAACCGTTCTCATCAAGGCTGTTCAGGTAGCGCATCGTCATTCCAAGGAAATCCTCCAGATTGCTCTTATAATCCAACGCTTCGCCCGTTTCTACATCCTTTGAGCGATGTTCATTCCAAAGATAAAATGCCAAAAACCTCAAAACAAGATAACGGTCTTTCATGTATTTTGGTTTTGCAGATTTCTCGGTTGCATCGATAAAACCATCGGTTTGTGCTAGCGAATTTATGAGTCTTGTAGAACAACCCTGATAAAGAGCATTTCTCATTTCCTGATTGTTAAGAGTAACACCGCCCCGGTTTACTCGGTCAAAAAGGTCGAAGATGACACGATCACTAGTTGGTGACTTAATGATGTTCAGTAGTAATGAATAATCCTCTATTTTGTTTTGCTGAAGAGTTGTCAATTCTTTGAAATATTTCGTATTGATTCCCCTCAATATTTTCAGGCCTTCCAACTTGAACTTTCCGTCTATGTAGTCGAATAAAGTAGTTAATCTCTGCTTTCCATCTACCACAATATACACACCATTATCTTTTTCGCGCACATAGAATGCCGGCAGCGGTATCCCCATCAGGATAGACTCAATCAGTTCGCACTTCTTACGAGTAGGCCATACAAGATTACGCTGGAAATCAGGTGTCAAATCCAGCATAGACGGTACTTTTTCCCATTTCCTTTTTAGTTGGAATACCGAAGCCGTATCTCTTGATATATTCAATACAGCATCAGGATACACACTCGTACCCAAATCTCCATATCGAGGACTTAATGTCTCGTCGCCTTCAAATTCTTTTGCCATAACAATTATGTCGTTAAAAATTGCAAAAATACGTTATTAATTGAATCTTAACGTTTCTTGCGCATTCTTTTGGGAAAGATAAATTGTTAATAAAGACGTGTACTTCATGAACCATCTAAGTTTCTAAACATTTAAACAATAATTCAGATTCTCTATCTGCCGTTTGGAGGGATAACCTCATTTGCCCTTTTGCGACTTCCATAAGACTAGGCTCCACCGTCAGGCCGTCCATTGCGCACAAAGCGCTTGCTGGCTGGGACATGTATTCTGCGCGCCAGCTGGCAGACCAGTTCTTCGAAGCCTTCATTCTGAGATCCTAAAGACCGTATGTTATTGAAATCAATGTTCAGAGACATAATGCGTCCAATTAGTTCTTCTTACAAAAATAACGAATCTTCTCCAGCTTTATTGCATTACTCGACAAAAATATTTACTGGTTGCGGACTATTCCCTGGAGATTGAATTGGAGAACAACTTCGGTTGAAGAGATGTCCGGAATGGGATGTTATTCCCCAAAACTCTTTATCGTCTCCATCAGTCCGTCCTTTGCCCGTACCGGCATCTGTTCAATGCCGAGGGCGGCCTTGATCTTGGCGTTGCTGACGACATAGTTTTCGATGAGTTTCTGCATGCGGAGCGGGTTGAGGGGGAGGTGGAGGAATCCGCCAAGTTTGGCGATGCCGTTCATCAGTCCTTTTGGCAGGCGCCAGATGTGTGCTTTCTTTCCCATTGCCTCGCAGATGACTGCAATCAGTTCATTGGTGGAAAGTGCTTCGTCGTCTCCCATATGGTAAATTCCGGATGGAACCGACTTTGTCAGCAAGCCATCGATTACATAGCAGAGATTTCCAACCGATGTGAATGATCGACGGTTCTCGAATGCTCCCAGAGGCCAAGGAATGCCTTTCTTTACGACTCCATACAGGAGGTTGAGGTTTCCTTTATTCCCTGGGCCATGAATCATACAAGGCCTCATTATGTAGACCTTCTTGCCTGGGACGATGGAATCGCTGTCATCAAAGTTATGGTATTGACGCGATAGAGCAGCCGGAGCGAACTTTTCTATGATATAGTTCTCTGCCTTGATTTTGCTTTCACCATATGGGCCCACCGGAGTAGGGACACAATCCTCTGTCAGGAAATCGCCCTCGACCCTATCTGCCGCACTTTTTACCGTGGAGAAGAAAATGAACTTCGATGCCTTCGATTGAGCAAGATACCAGCCGAAAATTCGCTGTGTTAGCCCAGTATTCACCTTGAAATATACCTCCGCAGCACTCTTGTTGCGAGTGTCGTGAGCCTTGCCGGCAAGGTGTATCACCGCATCGATTTCTGGGAAATCAGGCGAATCCAAGTCATCCCAGCTATATGTTTTGATTACTCCTTCCTTTTCAGGAGCGACTATGTCAAGACCGTAAATCTTATTGTTCGGAGACAAGTACTTAACTAGATTGGAGCCAACAAAACCGTGGACTCCGGAGATAAGAATATTCATATTTCAATTGATTATTATCTGACCGTTTTTCTCCAGCACCAATGCCAGGCTTTCCAGAAGGGAGCCCATAGGACTTCGGATGGAGAGAGCGAGAAGAAGGTGGTAAGTCGGCCAAGGTTTTCAACAACCCTACCGATATATCCTTTTCTTCGATGAATTCTACTGTCCCATTTGCCAAAATTTCCGGCAAGTTCTATTTCGTTCAGCAGGAATCGACCGGATTTCTCATCAGGGCTGCATAGCAGGGAATCGTTACCATTGAAGACCTCTCTTATTACCCACATCACAGCTGCAGTGAATTTTCCGAGACCCATCTTACGCAGAGTTGCGATTGCCCAAACTCTGTCCGAAAGGGATAGCTTACGCAAGAGATAGTAGTAGTCGAGCAATTGTCTCAAGCCTATCCCCTCGTTATAGATGTGCCGTAAAATGTGCATCATCAGATACACGGAATTGAATCTCAATGGCGGAGAGCAGTACCCATCCCCATTGCTGATAAAGCACACTGCTCTTGAGGAGTTAAAGAAAGAGCGATACTTCAGCCAGCGGAATGGATTGTATGTGTAGCTTGGCCAGAAGTGGATTTCGGTTTCAACATCCGGGAAAATCTCTACATCGGCATGATGAATAACGATTTTGCCGACTTTATACTTTGATTTGAGATAAGTTATCAGTTCCCTTCTTGGCGCATCCACCCACAAATCGATATCCCCGCCCTGGCGAATTGTCGGGTCAGGGTAGTATTTTGATACACCCAATCCCTTCAGCACTGTTGTGCGGTATCCGGCATCGGCAAAGCTTTTTGTCAGTTCCCGGGCACGCTGCAGAATCAAGGCGTTTCCCCTTTGAATCTCCAAGGCCATACCAAGCCACTTCAGTTTCAATGGTCCAGGAAGGTTCACAACCACCTCAGGGTTGTTGAGGTACAAGTTGTTTATTCCCTTAAAACAGACACCGACCAGGGATTGTTTTTGTGAAGCGACGAATAGTGCTTGCCATTCTTCTGCAGAGGGAATACTGGATAATCTATTCCTCGTACCGACTGCAATCTGTATTAATTCATAAAACAAAGTCATTGTCTCTGACAACAATCCTCTTATTTTAACCATTTGTCAATCAGGGTGCCAACTTCCTTGGGAATAGTACACTCAAAATCACACGCTCTTGGAGTAAAATCATTCAGCTTTTTCCATGCATCAATGATTGAATATGTGCCATCCAAGATATATCCTCCTTCCGTTAGCTTGCGCACCAGTTCTGTCTGATGGTCATTAACCATTTCATTATACTTATGCAAACGGGCCACGGCTATTGCCTTTTTGCCCTGTTTGATTGCACTGAACAAAGCCCCGCTTCCTGCATGTGTGATAACTACATCTGCCTTCCCAATTAGTTCTTTGAATTCAGTCTCCGGAACAAAATCCAGGCACCTGATTTTATCCGATTGGTATTTAGTATTACCCAATTGAGCAACAAACTCTTGGTCAGGATGGAGTGTATCTATTAATTCTTCAACCATTTTCAGGCATCGCTGAAATTGGTTTCCTTGTGTTCCTAATGTAATGAATACCATATAATTCTTCTCCTTAAACTAAAGTTCCACAATACTTGGCTTCAGGATAGAGCTTGAGCATTTCTGGCCATTGCACAAAAATCTGATCTGCTATTCTTCTTACTAGAATTCCAGACAAAGACCTTGCGTACACTTTCGCTCTAGTTTCTATGAAGATTATCTTTGAACCATGAAGTTTACCTACCCAAAATAAAGGCACGCATATGTTACTGCCTGTAGATACAATTACTTTTGGTCGATATTTATTCCATATTTTCCTGCATATCATAAAGGACCTGAAGTAAGACACTATTTCGTACAATCTGCTTGAACGATTCTGTTTTTGCACCTTACGCCTATCAGCCATAACCAGCATATATTCTATATTGCCTATATCCTTCAATGCCGGCATTTTTTTCGTTGCTCTGACATTATCTGTTACAAGCACGCTGTTATACTTGCCGAATAGTTCATTCATGGCCATCATTTGCGAGAAATGCCCACCTTCGTTACAAGCGAACATTACAATATTATTCAGTTTGCTCATTTCTGTTGTCTTTTATTTATATAGTATTTGTATGTTCTCACCATTACCTCATCTATGAGTACCAGCAGTGTGAAACGGAAGAAATAGTTGCGTTGTTTGTAGTCGTTTATTCTGAGGGTACTCAATGTGGGCAGGTTTGGCTGATAGGATACCGTATTGTGGGCACAGGCGTTCCTGTGCTTATACACAGAACTTTGGTGATATTTGATAAGCTCGCTATCTAGCAACTGTTTCTTGGCTACTCGCTTGGGGTCAAAGTATCGCTTTGCTTTTGACTTGTAATGAATGAAGTCCTGCTCTGCCCATCTCTTCACCTTTGAACTGTCAAATAAGTCAACGATATTCTGTATTACCTCATGGATCCGTTTCTCCTTTTTCAAAGAAGACAAGTGATTTATATAGTCCATTTCCGGCAATGATTTGGCAAGGAAATTGTCAATTATTCTCTGCTTCTGAGCGTCTCCCATCGGACCATCTTTCTCTTCCTGCTTTCTGATAATATCCTCCGCCTGTTTCCTGTAGGATTCCTTTACGCGAGTTTCCCAACGTGTTCTTTCCACCGCTATTACCTCTGGAGTCAATGGAATGTCATCCCAAATGCGGCTGACAGAGAATGTGGTGTTTATACTCTGTATCGCATTCACTAAATCGTTAAACACCTCCGACTTCGCCTTGTATTCCGAACACTCTCCGTAGCTCTTTGTATGAAGGAACTCATATCTGAACTGATAGTCATTCGATGCCAATTCCCATAAGATGCACTTCAACTTCTGTTCCTGTGCTCCCGTCATGCGCAAGAACAGGGACTGAAAGAAATATTCCGAAAGTGGATAAGTCTCCATACCTGCCGTAATAGAGTTACTTGCCGTCACTCCCCCTTTCAGAATGTCAAACAGTGGCGACAAGATGAAATCACCATGAATATCATTGTACATACCTGCCAATCAAGTTTATCGAACTTTCCATTCTCTCGCGTAAATTCCCAAGGCGGTTCGGACTTTTTGAATAAACAGCATCTCTTTTCTTACCGCGAATCTCTCTGCCCATACTTGTAATCAGTGCAGCCTTGTCAGCCCCCAGAGTCTTACCCTTAAAAACTATATGATAAATCAATCCGAACAGCCAATAGTCTGCGTCTATCCACGATGTGAAAGCATTCTTGTCATTCAGTCCCATATTAGGTTTGAGTTCTGTTACCGCAGCCTTTAGTATTTCAAAACGTTGTGCCCAGCAATTGCCAGGGAAAGTGGTATTCATGTTGAACTCATTAAACTTATTGCCATTACTTTCTTGATCGAGCCCCATCAAGTACGACACATAATCAGCATGGAACGATTCTCTTGACGAGTACGACGAATACCATTTCATCACCTCATTCTTGTTTTCATGAATGCAATATTGGGAAAGACAGGCAAGATAGCGTACAAAGTCGATTTTCGTCAGTTTCATCTTTTCGTATAACTTTATGTCGCACAACACGTCTGAACCGTCATCACACCATCCCTCGAAGAACTTTTGGTATTGCTCATTCATGAAATACAAAGACCTGCGGCTTTCCAATACCGAAAGACTCTTTCCCAAGTAATAAATATTTCTGAAAATCTGCGAATAGGAGTTCTGTATCTCTGATATAGTATTGCTTTCTGGCACAACATAAGAGAATCCAAGGAAAGTCGTATCATAGAAACTATCGTTTATGTCATCCAAATCCAAGGTGATGTAACGGTCGTCTGCAGTTAGTTTAAGCTTTATGGCTTCAATGGTATTCTCACTTGGATTTGCAGAAAGCAGTTCCTTGAATGTCCATTTTATGGGAACCACTGCATTTTCAACAGCCTCATCTGCCTCATCATCCCCATTGTCAATATCCTCTACTGCCTCAAACTTTTCTCGGTCTGGGAAATACCCTAATTTTGCAAGGATTAACGAGGTAATACGTTGCTGCCCGTCCAATATCAGATTGCTTGAACTCTGTGCATTTTCGGGCATGACGGCAATTGTAACAGGTTGCACAAACAGATGTTTCTGAAACGACTTCACCAAGCTTTTTACATCTTTTTCCGCCCACACAAAACTTCGCTGATATTCAGGAAGAATAATGTTTTGTGTCAGTACCAGCTCTATCCAATGGCTCAATGAATATTCGCCATAATAAACTCGGGTGTTCATGTTGTTTTTAATGTTTATATAATACAAATATCACATGGACTTTTTTCCTATAAAACTCTTCCCAATACGCCTCTGCCTTTTCGTACGCGACTACGTTCTTCCGCTTCTCCACCAAGTCTTCAAACTTACCAATTACCCGGCACGGAACGCCTGCTGCCACACTATTGTCCGGAATATCTTTCGTTACAATTGAACCTGCACCGATAATCACATTTGAACCTATCCTGACATTATACATTATCCTGGTTCCGCTGCCAATCATAGCATTATCACCAACTTCAATACAGCCCAATGCTCTTTGGAAGCAATTAGTGTTATACTTCCGGTTCAACATATTCCGAATGGTATCATGCGTAATGAAAGAAACACCGGCGGTTATGAAAACATTTTCGCCTATTGATATCAAGTCAGGATCTGCAGGATATCTTGACTATCAGAAAATCCCCCAATATGCTTAAAATCATGTTTTTGACTCATGATAAACCGAGAGCGCATCGACTGTGTAGGAAGGCAAAAGAAGAACAGTTTCTTCAGTACGCTTTTAATTCCAGATTGATTCATTTGATTAGGAGTTAATTTTGAAAGGCATTAACATTCTCGGCTTCAATAAGTTCATAATCCTTATAATAAAGATAACACTTACCGATAGCGTCAATGCAATATTGTGCTAGTTCTTTACTTGTGTATATCTTGCAAATAAATGGAAAACAATAGTTATAAGGATTCTCTCCCGCATATTTATCTCCATATCTTTCGCTTTCGTTTTCCGGGTCACATACGCAATTATATGCATCAACGAAAAACTCATGTTTCCCGTCAGAGTCAATAATGGTGTGTTTACAAACTCCCGGATTACCGACACGCCATTCACGTTCAATCGTTATCCATTCTCCAGCTTTAACTGGGAATGATGAGAGTTCCTCACTTAATACATCATATTGTTCCAAACCGGTATTGATATCACAATGTCTCCTTCGGCATCTGATGTTGAAATACAAGTACTTTGAGTCAACAGTGGGTTTCACTATGTCTAAGGAAGAAGCTGAACCGGAGTACATATCATCAGTTTGTCCTGTTGCAGAGCCAAACTGACACCAAGAACCTTGTATGCTGAACCAAGTTATTCGTTTAGGATATGAAAGTAAAGCTTGTTCCATATCTGTCGGGACAAACAATTTGATTCTATCCTTAAAATGTGTCATTGGATACCTACCCAAAGAGAACTGTTGACGGGCCTTTTTGCTGTCCTTTGACAAATGATTGAATGATATCAGCAATACATCCCGATTATCTCCAGCTGGATCTTTTGTAAAAGAGTACAAAGGAGAACTCCCGCCTTCATAAACACCAGAAAACATTGACATACTTTGTGACAGATCATTTGAGAGGGGTTTATAGGTCTTTACATTCCTGGTGTACTTAAATTTTACATTCCCATTCCGCACCTTCTTGTGATCCTTGAATTGTACCTTCCCTTGCTTATATAGAGTGTATTTCTCCGGAGACACCTTCCACCCATTTCGATAAATTACTACATCAGACAAATCTGCAAACTGATCTATGCATTGATATGTATCTTTACCATTTATGGCATTCTTCAAGGCTTTATTTTTTACGATTGACGAATCCACCAGTAGTCTGTGCTCTTGCATATACTGCTTGATATTGGGTGAATTATCAAGATTTGTAATATCATAGTAATTGCATACAACAGACTTTGAAAAGCCATCAGGAGCTTTTGAGAAATCACACTTTATCAATCCCTCTGGTGACTCGAATACTCCTACATATTCTTTTGACTTACTTATTGCTTCTTCATAAGTATCAAATAACTCGGATATCAACTCAACATAAGCTGTCCTGCCTTTCATTTCATCCCCTATCCTGACATAATTGTAATAGCGGCCGCTCTTTGTCTTAAACCCAAAACATACTGATACTCTGGATGGAGTATAGTTACTCGGCAAAGAATAAGCGTAAGTTTCACATATATACTCATTCAGAATCTCATTATCGGAGAAAGGGATATTCTGTTGACGCCCCAACACTGGGATGTAGGTGAAGAGCGCAACAAATATAGTCATTAAGGGGATAGGGCATCTCATCATCGCTTTTTATTCTCCTTTATAATTCTTGTCAATAGAAAGATCTACCTCCTTTCCCAACATATCAAGGAAATCCTGTGTATAGAAATCCATGAAACCTCCAAGAGAAGTGAATGTCATCTCTCCAAAATAAACTCTTCCATCCACTTCATAAAGATCACAACGAAGAACAGGAAAACCTTCAGACAACTTTGATGCACAGGCAAGCATCTTGTCTAGACAAACTGGCTTAGGGATTATTTCTTTGCCCTCACGATAATGATGTGTAAACACTGAATACTCTTTATGATAGTTCCAATCAGTATCATACACACCGACATCTGTTCCTTCAGGAGTTCTATTATAACATGTCCAGATATATTTAACTTTGCCGTTAAAGCACCAAATCTTATAATCTATAAGAGAAGATGTCTTAATTGGCTGATGAGACGCATCAAGAAGCTCTTCCGCAATAATACAAGGTTTTATTCTGGCATAATGAGGCTCTCCTGTGGTGATGCCATATTCAATCTTGAATAGTTTGGCTATGTGCTTCTTTGCAGCATCCAAATCAAATTTGGTCTTGTCTCTACAAATGATAACATCACCACTACCATTGTTCATCTTCATGATAAACTGGTTTGGAAGAGAATCCCAATCTATCTGATCCACAGAATCCCACTTTCCATATAGTTTAACAAGTGTATCTCCGTACCCCTTAGATTCAATATACTCTCTAACTTTATACTTGTCTGCAAGGTCCGCCCACTTGCTCGTATCCCCATAGAATTTTATCCAGTTCATCTTTTCATTCAGGTCACGTGGATGTTCGTAGTTTGGAAACTTGTGGAACTTGTAATAATGTTTCAAGCGGGCTACTTGGATAGGTGTAAGTATACGCAATTTTGCTAGGATATTTACAACTGACAATATAAACTTTTTCATATTGATTGTGATTTACAATAATTCGATTCTTTCAAGAAGATCTTTGTTGATTACATTATTCACTTCATATTTCAATGCATCGTTCTGAGCGTTCCTTGACATAGTTGCGATGTCAACCGTTTCAGAAATAATCGTTCGCATTGAATCGACAAGTGCATCAACATTATGCACAGGAATAATCATCCCGTTATATCCATTTTGGATAAGAGATGAGTTCAGATTCCAGTCTGTAGCTATAACAGGTAATCCTGCAATAAAAGCATCAATGATGATACCAGGGAATCCCTCGCCATGCCAATAGGTAGGAAATAACATAACGTCATAAGATGCCAAAGTATCGTACCCTGCAGAATTGTCAAGCATCAAGAATCCTTTATAAGAAACATTATCTGCATTTTGAATTTTACTCTTAAATGTGGCTTCATAACTAGGATCTATTCTACCATATATATCCACAACAAAATTTGTGTATCCACAAGCCTTCAATTTTTTTGAGGCATCTAAAATGTAATCTACTCCCTTTTGAGGCATCACACGTGATAGGAACACGAACATTTTCGGATTATGATGGTTATATTCCTTTTTAGGAATGTAGTCAATTTTTTTTATGTTCGGCAGTACCATTACATTTGTAAAACCTTCACTTTCCAACTGATTCTTCATTGATTCTCCCTCAACAATGATATTGTGCAAGTCACTGTATCTTGATGCTTCAACTTTCTTTTCTTGAATCAAAGAACCAAAAGTTCCACCTATCACCCAATAATAAATGTTTTTGCCTTCCCAGCCTAATTTCTTCATGACCTTAAGAAGACGGTCAGCAGGTAATGGGCTTGAGGATATAACGATCTTTGACGTTCTAAAAAATAGCAGATTAAGGAGTAGCTTTAGCAAATAATAATATCTCTGAAGTCTATTTCTTACATCGATTCGGCAAATTACGCCGATATTCTTTTCCAATGCACAGGATAACATATGATTCTTCATTGTCTCTCCATCATCAAGGAGACCGCCCAAATTCTGAGAGCCAATAAATATAATACGATTCTTTTCCATATTATTTTAACCTTGTTTTAATGTAATGAATAAGTCTTTCGATATGTGACTCGCATGAGATATTCAAGAGAATTCTTCTTAACTGATAGTCACCATATAAAGCAGGAAGATATCCTCTTCGGCACAAAGCTGTTGTCAACCTGCTGGAATATAAGCTTAGAATAGCCCTGAATTCAGTATTTGTTGAGGTCATGAAGTTATTGTAACTATCCTGCAAAGCTTTTGGATTTGCAATAATATCATTAAGAAGTTTAATTTCATTATCAAAAGACTCTTTCGAGACCCTATCCATAGGTGTCACTGTCACTTCTTCATCAGTTCCTTGTTTATATGGATGCAAATGAATCATTTTTTCATTCCCATTGAACACAATCTCAGCCATGTACCCTTCATTCCAGATTCGATTTTTGCGAGTTTGCCAGTCAAAACAGAAATTACCTAAACCATATACGATTAAGCCCTCCCTATAGAACTCGTAACCAGAAAAACAGTGTTGATGATGATTGACAACCAAATCGGCTCCAGCGTCAATAAAAAACCTATAAGTCTTTTGCATGCGAGGAGTAGGCAGTTGGTACATTTCGATCCCTCCATGCACAATAACCACTATATGATCAGCTTTACTTTTCGCTTCATTGATTGCGTTAAATTGCTCTATCGGATTCAAAGGATTACATCCAGGTGTCTTTTCATCAGCTATTGAGAATTCATGTTCACAGCAATTAATGAAAGCAAACCTTTGCCCATTTATATTTTTATATATAGTTTCGGCGGCTTCTGACAAATTATTCCCTGCGCCAATGCAATCCAATCCAACATCCGAACATCTCTTTAATGTGTACAGGACACCATCTGCACCATAATCATTCATGTGGTTATTTGCCAATGCAGCCATCTTAAATCCAGCATAAACAATAGCATCAGCGATTTCTGAGGGAGCCTTTATTGAGGGTCCTACTTTCTTTATGGCTTTAAAATCCGGTCTTGTTATGGGTGATTCCAGATTGACAACCGAATAGTCAGCATCTTGAATAGTATTTCTTACTCTTTGAAATATGCTTGCATAATCCTTCGTTTTAAGCATTGATTCACATCGGCCATGAGATGCAAAATCTCCTGCAAACAACAACTTTACCGGTTTCATAACAACGCATTTTTTAGAAATAATTCACTTTCCTCCCTGAATGAACATAGCTTACTATCAACAGCATTCCAATCAATAGGATCTTCCACCATGGAAATGTCTCCTTGATAAATATGACTGCGGGGAACACCAAGAACATTGAACAAAGAGTCGATTCGGCTGTTTCGTCCTCCCTTTGCCCCGACTGCAAAGCGATAGAATGTCATAAAGTTCTTCTGGAACTGTATGCTGAATGCTGTGCAATGGAAAGAGTCCGTCAGGACGTAGGAAGCATCCTTGATGTACTTGACAAAATCCTCTGGATTCACATCGTAGGGAGCTTCATCTCCAAAATTTTCATCATACTCCACAAACTCATCCATATGGCGGATGGTAATAATCTTGAGACCAGTTTTATCCTTCAATGCATTAGCAGCCTTTCGAGCCTCGAGGTTTGGGCCTAAAAAATAGCAGAATATATAAGGAACAGATGTGTCTACTTTGGAACTTTGAACCTCATCTGCCCATTCGTCGCGGTCAAGCAGCATTGTGGGATCGGCAACGACAGTTGCCGTTTGGTGTGATAAACTCTCAACAATTTCTTTTCCTTTCTGTTCGCGTACACTGATGCGGTAGAACCTGTCCAGATATCGCCCCGTCTCTTTCTTTTGAAAATCGGGTATTTCACTTACGCCAAAACTGCTGGCGTATGCTACTTTTCTCACATTATCATCAACGAACAGAAGATTGAAAAACCTTGTCTTCAATCCCAAAGGAAGCCAAACTTGGTCGCTTCCTACAACCACGGCATCGTAGTTCCGAGATCCGTTACTCAAAGCCTGATAACCTACATAGTCGTGGAATAGTGGAATGAGTTTGCGCTCCTTATATGCTTCTACTGCCTTAGTGCGCACTTTGATTCCATCAATGTAGTTTTGATTTGAAGGCTTTGGAGCGAAACGTTTAAGGAACATTTTTGCACCCTGCACCCTGAACTGGTTCCATCCGATAACAACCTTCTCCTTCAGTGTAGGACGTTTGACGTAATTGATAACCTCCACGTCATACCCCAACATCTGTAATTCTTTCAATAGTGCATAACCCACCAGCGAAGTACCATAGTTTGTATGGTTCTTTCGATATGCAATCACGCAACCAATCTTCTTTCTCATACTAATGAATGTTAACTTTTGATTTCATAAGAGACACAAGCCACCATAGGGATTTTTGCTTTCCAAGGAACTGCTGGAATCTGTTCTGCAGATAGTCAATCCAATCTCTGCGGCGAGGCTGACGGAGATAGTCCACATTATAGTCTGGCATCGTCATACCCAAATTTTTACATAGGTTGATGAAAGCTCCATTTCGGCCTTTTTTCTTGAAAGACATCGCCTGAGAATCAGAAACAGTCTTGAAAGACACCTCGTCAAGTTCTATGGCACCGGATTTCTGACACTCCAATAGCAAATCAAGCCACATCTGTTTTCGGACAATAAGGCTGTTCACCCCTATCTTATCATCGGAATATGGTTTGATGTGAATGTCTCCAAAACACACATCGCCAAGTTCACCGTAATGATCAATGCAGAAGAGACATCGGCGTGGGATGAAGAAGCTCCGGAGCGGATGATAGTAACTCTGATAGTGTTCTTTATAGACTACGTCTTCTTTATAAAGAGCTCTTTCAGAGTTACTATTAATAACCCTGATAGTGTTTTCGTTGCCTATCGGCAACTTTAAAACCATCTTGCCCAAGCAACCTTCATCGCGGTATTGGAAGTATTTCAGCTTGCTTTTGTCAATGCCCCTTTCCTTGAAAACATGCTCAGTTAGATAGAACGATCGTCCGCAGGAACAGTAGATTGCAAATAAGCCAATTACCTTCTCTCGCAATCGCTTGTCCACAGCCATCAATTTGCGCAAGCCCTGTATGTGGCAAGGTAGTCCTACAATAACATAACGTGAACCGGCTGCCGCTTTGATATCCTGAACGACGTGATTGAAGGATACGGGCGAATACTTGCTGCTTCTTGCAGAAATAACATCCTCTCGGGTGGTTGCAATAAATGTCTTTACCAACAATGGGTTATCCTTATCAAACCTAGTTACTACAGCTCCATCAATGTGCTTGTTTTCAAGTAACCATATAAGGAACTGGCTTACCATCCCCCCACTCGCACTGTGATAGCGAATATCATAATCTCTGCTGTAACCCGTATAACACTTCAGGTATCTTCCGGCCATCTTGTCCTGAATGATACCATTATCGGTAAACAGATCGTTCGCTTTTCCTATTAAGTCAACGCCCAAGCCTGGACAGGCTTTAACACAACGTCCGCAATTAGTGCATTTACCAGCATCAACTACAGGACGGAAATTGCCCTTTTCGATCACAGTAGTAATGGCACCCAAAGGGCATGCTCCTTCACAAATGCCACAGCCCGTGCAGAGATCGTGCTTGAGGGTATGGTTTATGTTTGTAATAATACTTTCCATTGTTATCTATATATCAAGAAGAAAAACGGTAGTATTCTATATCTCATACAAAACAGATATATCCTATCTCTTAAAGGATATTTCCTCGACTCCTTATGGTTGTATATGATATGCATCCATGAACTACAACAATACGAACGAAGTTTATTGCATTTAACCAATAATGTATCATTTGAAATAGTTTCGTAGCGCATGGCTATTTTATATATTCGTAATATTTGGCTTAAAAAATGGGGCAGGTATATCTTTTCATCGAAACGATTATCACACATTGCTTTTATCTTTTCAAGACAACGCATCATACGAGTATATTTTGCATCACTATAGGATGTTGTCGTTGAACCCTCGTTTACTAAATAATGATAAAATACATAGGGGAAATAGCCAACAGCTTTAGAATGGGCAATAAACATTAGACTGAAAAGCAAGTCCTCAGAGGCAATTTCCCGCACATTAGGGAATGTCAGGTTATACTTGCGTATGATGTCCGATTTAAACAGTGACATACTTGCGCTAGTCGTATAAGAATGGTTAGTATAATTCGAAGGAGTTCTTCCGATTAAATTCAAGTAATATAAATCTACTTCTTCCTTTCCTCTAAATATTTCTCTTCTAACAGCTTTAGGAGTATACACAATCTTCCCATTTGGATCTATTCTATCGAAAGTGAAATATGCGACGTCAAGGTTGTTTTCTTGACATTCTTGATGCAAAACTTCATATGTATTAAGTTCTATGAAATCATCAGAATCAACAAACGCAATATAATCACCTTTAGCTATTTCCAGCCCAACATTTCTGGCTATACTTTGCCCTTCATTAATTTTATGAATCACTCTGATTCTACTGTCTATATTTGCCCATTTGTCACAAAGATCAGGACTTGTATCAATAGAGCCATCATCAACCAAGATAATCTCTATCTCTTTTATTGTTTGATTTACAAGAGACTGGACGCATTGATTCAAATACTTTTCCGCATTGAAGACGGGAACGATGATTGAAACCTTTGGCATATTATTCATTTCATTATATATCGTAAAAACCAAATTACCATATTACCAAAAACGCTAAACGGATTTGAATATTTTTTTCGATAAAACAGCCACCGTTCTCTAGCATCTTTTTTAAAAGAAGATGTGGTGGAGACACCGCCATCTGACATATTATTTATTACTATTCCTAATGGATAAAAATTGATATCATCTTGAGGATATACTCGATGAAACCAATCCATATCACCGGCAATCTTAAAATTTAGATCAAAGCATCCATACTTCTCATATACCTTTTTTGGGACAATAGTTGCAGGATGAGGAATCATTCTATTGGTTCTATAAGCAAACTGAATACTATCAGAAGTAGGAATAGTGGTTTTGTATTTATTTCCGTTCAAATCATAATACGACACTCCTCCAACAATAATCTCCTCTTTGTTATTTATGCATTTACTGATTTTTTCAAGAGCATCAGGTTCAATCCAATCATCGCTATTCACATTCCAGCAGTAATAGCCAGACGAGCGTTGCACTCCCTTATTAAAGGCATCATATATTCCTTTGTCAGGCTCGCTTTTCCACTTCATTCTACCCTCAAATAGTGGTTCATACTTCTTGATGATTTCAAGCGTCCCATCCGTAGACCCACCATCCACAATGATGTATTCATAATCCTTAAACTCTTGCTGAAGAACAGATTTAATTGTCCGTTCAATCGTTTTCTCGCTATTATAGCAGGGTGTCGCTATTGAAAAAAGAGGTCTGTGTGCCATAATCATTTATCAACTACCTGTTTATATACATTCAACAATTCTGATGCAACAGAAGCGGGGCTATGTCGTGGGAGTGCTCGTTTGCGGGCATTTCTTCCGTATTCAACGAATTGCTTATAATTCTTTTGAGCACCAACTATTGCTCCTGCTAAAGCAAAAGCATCCCCATCCTGAACAAGAAATCCCTCTGTCTTGTGTTCTATTATTGATGGTGTTCCACCTGCAAAAGTAGCAACTATTGGCATACCCAAACACATTGCTTCACATACCGTATTGGGGCTGTTTTCAGTTTGACCAGTGTGAACATATAGATGTGAGTCCAATTCTACAGATACAATCTCCGGGGCACATTGTGAACCTAACAGATTAATATGAACTTGACGAGGGTCAACCCCCGTCTTTTTCATTGCAGCTTGTATCCATTTGTCTTCTAAATTACACCCTATGACATTCCATTCAAACTTAAAATCGGCATATTGGGTCAACAAAGCAGCCGTCTTCAGCAATGTGGGATAGCCTTTATAAATACCAGCAGAAAGAACGCTCACCAATTTAAACACCTCTCCAGTAGGTTCTTCCCATGCCTGTTTCATAAACTCTTTCCTCATTATTTCATTCACCACAAAATATTGCCGCTTAGGATTAAGTAACAAAGAAATATCATGATCCAAATCTGTTCGGCCACATACATACTTTGCCTGTCTAAGAAAAGTTCTCTCTAGTTGTGCGCTCCCCAGAAAACGCAAATAGATTTTTCGTGCGGTTTTTGCAAACAGACAATCTTTTAATAAATCTGTCCTTGAAGCTTCTTCTGGGGTATACCCAGAATAATATTTTTCAGAGATGGATGACATCACACCTTGTATAGAATATATCACAGGTGTATCTCCCACAAAAGGAGCAATTAGGCCAAAGCAGCTTTCTGTGCCATGAATGTGGATGATGTCTGGTCTGCAAGAGGCAAAGACATGCTGCATCAAAGTCAGTTTAAAAGCATTTTGACTTGAAACATTTCCCCAGATATTACGAATTTTGTCTGAAAGTGAATGCGATGCAACAGACATAGGATAATAAGTTACTCCCTCATACTCAAACGGCTTCTCATCCTGACTAGAGAAATATGCGACAGATAGATGAACATTCGAATATCTCTTGATTTCATCTTCAAGTGTCGTCATCCAGGTCTGAGTAAATTTCGTGCTGTTATTCCTCCTCATGCTTCCGCATGGAGAAAGTGAAAACCATAATATATTCATATTTTAAAAGTAAATACTCATAATATTCCCATCTGAGAGATTTCTATTACGAGCACTGTTGCACATATAAACGCCAATCCAAAGAAAGAAATAGTTAAAAGAGAATAATGGCCATCCATATGGATATAGATATACTATTTCCAATCCAGCAACAATGCCCAAGGCTTTACATAAAAAATTCTTTGAGCGAAAAGTTCCATTAATGAAAGTGAAAAGCAACAAGGCCACATATGGAATAAAATAAAGAAATCCTCCACGAAGGAGAAGAGCCAATGCTCCGGTTTCGATAGCACCTCTATATCCATATACTGAATCGAAATACTGCCCAAACCATCCTCTACCAAATACCCAGTCATTGGTTGAATTCATATCAGTGATCATATCTATATTACGGTCTGAACGATTATCCTCAAAGCCGCGGTCCAAAATATATGAGAAGAAAGAATCACTTGTGTTCACAAAAATGGCATAAGCACAGGCAATCATTATGATTCCAATGAGAAATACTTGAATTTTTTTGTTCCGGCCTTCATTTAGTACATATAATAACCACATAGATAATATGTACAAGAGACACATTGCAGAAGCACCCCGACGTCCCAAATAAATATTGACAAACAAACTACAAATAAATGTGAATAAGAATATACCCCATTGTTTTGAGGAGAGATATTTTTTAAAAAAAATCATTATGGTTGCCGGTACAAGAAGTCGAATGCCCAAGGAAGCATCTGTTGCGTCAAAATCACCCAGAAATCGATTAATGCCAGACATAGAATGGACAGAAAACGGAAGTACGCATATGTATATTACCGCAACTAAAAACATCATTCTAACAAAGTATCCAAAATCAAAGGAGTAATTCTTCGGGAAACAACAGATACAAAGAGGCAGTAAATGAGGGAAGAAAGGCAATGAATCAAATAAATAAGAGATGTATGAAATAGTCCCACGAATTTGTCCTCCTGTGATTACTGTGGATAGGTCAAAAAAGAAGAACATATGGATAGTAAGACACACTGTCCATAAAACAAGAAAAATAAAAACTCCTTTTGTTAACCCTGTTAATGGCACGCCCTTCCATTTGGTGATAAGTGTTACAATATACATTGCACAACCAAGCAATAGGAGGGGTTTACATACAAGAGGTGATACAAAGCCAGACAGCACACAGTACATTGTATATAAAAAAATTGACAGCATTATCCAATGTTCTGTGCGTGTTGGTTTTAAGGATTTTATAAAATATGATATTGACATACCAGTATGCAATTCTATCTTTGATTGAATATTGATTTCAGCTTATCGTAATACTCTTCTTTGAAATATGGCTTTAGCTTATAATCTCGAGTTTGTGAAAGAATGTTATTGGCAATTGTATAGGCCTCATCCAAATTATCTGCCACATATACATAACCGTCATAAACGCCTTTGAACCAGTCTGCACCAGAGGTTACTTTATGATCTGTAGTTTTGATTATTATTACAGGAGTTCCGGCACAAAGTGAAAATATAGTACCATGATACCTATCTGTAATGGTTACTTTAAAACGAGAATAACTTTCGATTTCAGTGTTAATAAATTCCTTTAGATTATTACGGATTTCTTTGAAGGAACGTTTACCTTGAGTATCTTTGCTACATACTGCAATACCCTCCGACACAAATCTCTCTGATAAAGCATTGATGTCTTCATAGGAATAATACTTTTCACCATCATTTCTAGTACAAATGCAAACGCCATTACGTTCGTTATGAAAAGATTTTGTACCAATCAGGGTTGTAACAATATCTGGGAAAGCTTTAACTCTAATATCAGGGAACATCTTCAATGCTTGCTCATAAGAATGCTGATCGCGAGCTAGAAACAGCATATTCCTTGCTTTATTGTGATTTTCAGCACAGATTCTTCTATTTTCCTCACTTTTGAAATAGATTGTCTGCGGCATCATGATGATCCTTGCACCAGGCATTCTTTCACAGACTAATCTATGCATCAACGGATGATCCCCGCCTAAATCTTGGGTGCAATAGCCACTTTGGAAAATAATGATGTCATCAGGATTGAATACTTTCTTCAAGTTATTGAAGAACAATTCTGTAAATCGCGGATCAGTGATTGAAGTACTTTCAACCATCACCAGCTGCCTGTCCGGGTAGTTTTCCGATATCCAATTCTTTATACAGTAGTGCTGTGCCATATCACCCAGATTGGGTTGCTGGGTAATGCCGAAATAAAATATTTTCTTATTCAAAGGTGATAGACCGGCAATCATTCTACAGTCAGCTAATCTATGATTCCGGATTTTCCCTTCCCTTATAGCATCTGTGATAGGTCCATAAAGCCAACGTAGGTACTTAACCCTATAATCGGATAACTTTGATTTTATTGACATATTCTTCCTTTTCGTTGAGTTTGAAATTATTTCTTAAGAATCTGTTTTACTACCTTGATTCCGGTTTCGCCAATAATGTTTTTCAAAACTTTATTTACTCTCTTCTGGGCCGTTTCAATATGATTTGCGGCAATAAACTCATTCATTGCAAGTACCTCATCATCTTCTAGTGTAAACACTTCAAGGAGAATTGGTTTGTCTGACCGATTAACAAACGTGTTCTTAACAATATTAAAGTCATCTTTAGATGAAGCCGTCAAATATTGAAATCCGCAGTTTTCTGCCCAACCTTTTGCTGAACCGTTATGACCATTTGCAGAGATAAATGCATCTACGTGAACATCTTGTTTCCAGTTTCGGGTCATAATCTTAAATTCACCTCCTCCACCATTGTTAATAAGAAGGACTCGAACATTATTCTTAATGTGTCGAATACCAAGAGAATTCATATCATAGAAAAAAGCAAGGTCCCCGGTCACGATAAAGCACAACTCTTTAGTATTGATACTCTCTCCTATCAGCATTGAGTTACAACCATCAATTCCAAATGCTGCTACATTAGCAAATCCTTGTATACTTGAATCAAGTGGAAAATAACTCCAGCAGCGAAGGCTATTGAGAATAGCAAAGTTCATTATGCTGTTATTTGGAATCAACTTGTAAAGCTGTTGTGCCGTATACAGATTGGAGAAAGGAATTTCAACATCGAAATTCATCCCGACATTTAGTTTATTCCACTCTTCGTAATATGAGTGTTCTACCGAACAAGGTCTTTTCATTTTATCAAAAAAGAACCAATCGGGGCACTCAAAGATTTTTGTCAAATAGCAATATGTATCAACATACTCGCCATCTTCTGCAATACGCCAATGTTCTGCATTTCCAATGCTTTTCAAACTTCCATAAATGGAATAGTCTCCAGTTTGACCACCTATAGTTATCAATATGTCTGGTTTGAGTTGTGCAAATCCACCACACGTTACAAGTAAATTTGCCTGTATACTATATTTACCATTATAGTTTGAAAGATGATTTACATATACAACAGCATTATAACTATCACAAAAAGAATCAATTGCGTTCTGTTGTTTTTCTGAGAATGGCCTATGTTCGCCAACGACTATAAGAACCTTTTTACCATTCAAATTACAGTCTCCCCACTCATCCCAGGCCATGTATCTCTTCAAGGGTCGAATTGAAGGCAATTCAATATTTTCAAACTGCCCCTGCTGGGCATCAATAATACGTATGTTCAACTGAACTGGTCCAGAGTTACGATGTGTTGTTTCCAGCATTGCTTCTTTTGCATTATGATACACCTGTATACGTGTATTATCGTCTGTTACGGGAGGCAGATCATATGTCTTTTTAACAGAATCTTTGGGCAACGAGCATTGGTCAGGTGCTTGCATATAGTCTTGATACTGGAAACGCTCAAGTTTTGCAGTTGTAATAGCAAGAATTGGCGTGTGCTTATAAAAAGCTTCAGTCAAACCAGGCACATAATTTCTAGTTGCTTGAGCACTTGTACATGATGTAGCAATCACCTCACCTGTTTGAAGATGAAGACCAATTGCAAAATACATTGCGCTTCTCTCATCTGGGACAGAATAACAATGAAAGAAAGGATCATCCTGAACAGCCTGAGAAATAGGTATATTAGTACCTCCTGGGCTAACAACAATGTGTCTTATTTTGTACTGCTTTAGCAGTGCTATTACAATACGAACATTTTCCTGAACTGTATAAAGCATAATATAATCGTTTTTAAATCAGAATCCATAATTCACATCATCATAGGTAAGTATTCCAGCTCCACCAGTCATATAAACAATATCACCCATTATGGAGCGTCCCATATCGCTTACAAGAATTACAGCCATATTTGCAATCTCTTCAGGCATTATGTACCGCCCTAATGGTATTCTATCTAATGCCATATTTGTTTGACCTTCTTTTATCATCATTGGGGTGGCTGTTGGACCTGGCGCTATTCCATTGACGGTTATACCATATTTTCCCAATGATTTTGCCAGCCCTAATGTCAATCCTCTAATACCCCATTTTGACACTATATATGGGGAGTCCGCTGGCCTAAGTGACGATGCAGAGGCAATATTCAGAATATTACCACGAATATTGTTAGCAACCAAATACTTCCCAAAAAGCTGAGAAAGAAAGAATACTCCCTTAAGATTTGTATCTATTATTTTATCATATTCTATTTCATCAACATTAGGCATACTATTACCATTAACACCAGCATTATTGACGAGTATATCAATACGTTCAATACCTCGGTTATGAATTTGTCGTAGCATGTCATCCATGCAATTAGCAAAAGATCCGACATCGGTGTTATCCATGACAAAGCCAATTAAGTTATCAGAACTCAATTTCGAAATTGCTTTATCAATACGAGATCTGTCCCTTCCAGTAATAATCACAAAACAACCCGAGTTGAGAAATGCCTCAGTAATGGAAAAACCGATTCCGCTAGTTCCCCCAGTAATGATGGCACAACGCCCCTCTAGCCATTTTGACTTTGGTAAGGAGGAAACATTAACAAAGGTGTTGTTTGTTGCTTTATGCCTAAATAGTTTTTTAATTCTATAGCAGATTGAATATACGATTCTCATATCTTATATATTATTAAGCTTTGTCTTTATTTTATTTAAAAGAATCATTCTTTCATTTTTCTCTAATCCGATGAAAAAGATTGAGAATGACATTAAGATAATGCAAAATGAACAATTTATGAGGAAATCAAGCCAAATAGCATCATATTGAATTCTTGAAAGTAATATCATTATCAAAGCTGGGGCAAGCATTACAAAAACAGCCTTGCCAATGACCTTTCTCAGCCATAGAAATATTGGAAACAAAAGTACTCTTTCTTTCGTTTTAATAATACGAAAGGCTGTTGCCAAAATATAAACGAATATTCTAACTAATATTACAGAATACGGAGGGAATCCCAACTTTAGAACTAACCAAGAGAGAATAAAATTTTGAATAAAAATACATGCCTGACCTACTTGGTATGATTTTATCTGCTTATCAGAAAAGATTATCATCCATAAAGGTGCAGAGCAGGAATCAATAAAAATGCCGAACAGAGTATATATACAAAATTCAACCGCATATTCCGGATATTCTCCTAACCAAAGAGTCAAAAAGTTATCTACTTGAAAAATGATAGGGACCATGAAAAACATAACCAAATAGCTCGACATACGGGATGTTTGAATCGTAAGTCGGACTAATTCATCAAAGTCGTGCTTAACAAATAATTTGGTGATCTGTGGTTGAAAAGCCGTCTGGAAGCTATTGACGAAATTCGATACGATGTGAGTAATCTGATTACTAATTCCCATCGCAGCATTAGCTGCAACAGAAAAGAACATATTAACCAGAACAGATACTCCTTGGTTGGTCAATACTACCGCAGCTTGTCCAAATAAACTCCACCCCATGAAATTAAACATCTCTTTCAAAAGGTGAGTATCATTCGATTTTAAATACTTACATTCTGGGAAATGTCTCTTACAATAGAATCGATATAGTAACTGCGTTGAAACAGAGCAAACAAGGATAATAATTGCATATATAATCAATTTGTCTCCTGCTATGACATAAAGAAGGAGGACGCCCAACAACTTAAGAGCAGCCTCTATCACTGAATAGTATGCATAGATAGACATTTTTTCATGTGCTGTGATAGCAGCTGTGTAAGGTGCCTGCATTATTCCTACTAAAGCTGATATTACAGACAACTGGTACACCACATTTGCAGCAAACATTCTATCGGACGGGATATTCAATATACGGTTGACGATCCATAATCCAACAACCTCTGCAATCACAAATATGGCAATAGCAATAATGCCATGCGACTTCCGCGCTATATTAAACACGTTTTGACAAGACTCTGGAGTCCCAGTTACTATTTCCGCAGTAATATAACGTCTTGTCGCGGTAGTAAGAGCTTGATTAATAAATGTAAAAAAGACAATTATGCTACCAACGATATTATAAATACCATAATTATCAACGCCTAGTAATCGAAATGTTATACGAGTTGTAAATAATGATATCACCATCATCACTATCATTCGTATATACATGTATAAGGTGTTCTTGGCTATACGTCTGTTATCTGAAATACTTTCTCCCATTGAACAAATAAAGGTTTGTCGTTTAATGTTTTCATTTATTTGACCGAGGCAGCAACCGGCCCCAATGTTTCTGCATTCGGTTCGTCAAATTTACGTTTTTATATATAATTCCAATCGTTTCGACCGTTTTTTTGTCTGTTAGCAATTATAGAGGAGTTGTACTCTGTGAAAGCACTTTTCCATGTGTGTGATTTCGTTTCATGCGACCGCCAGCTTCGTCTAGCTCCAGACTGGCATCAGTTCGTTGTTGTTATTTCTAACAAGTTCGAAGCACTGCCTTTGCATTAATCTGACGCCGCACAATAAGTACTTTGATATGCAGATTTATTTTACGATTCCTCCAAATTCAGCTTTGCACAGCCTGTTGAGGGAATTCTTTTTCTCCAAATCAAAGCTGCAAAATATTTAACACATTAGCAATCAATTTGTTATGAAAATATTAACATTTCCTGACAGTCCCTAATATAGTTAACATCTTTCTTTGCCAGAGAAGTGGACATAATGATACTAATGATAATAACGATTATCAGTTCTCCTCATCTCCAGTCCAGCGATACATTCGTGTATATCCGTCTTCGGTTTCAAAGGTGCGTTTGTCGTTGATTAACACTTCCTTCAAAAGGCGCCCCGCTGCTTTACCTGCTTCATCTACGGCATAATCACGATTATCTTCATCGCCATTGAGATAGTAAGAATAAAGTTGCATAAGAGGAGTGCCCTGCCAATAATAGTTGTCGCCTCCGAGGAGATCGCGAGCGGCAAACCACTCTTCTTTGCGGTTCTTGCACCAACAATAAACGGCTCCCTGCAGAAAGGCTTTCATCAGATTTATTTGCTCATCACTGAAGCCCTTGACACTTTTGTATGTTGTAAGTCCTAGTACCATATTATTATCTCCTTATACTTCTTTATATTTTATCAGCAAATCATATAGGTACATCTCAAATAGGTTGTTGATGTCCTTGATGCCATCCTGATTCTGTGCTGCAAACCTGAATCGGTGTGTAATATGATTCCTTACTTGATAGATTGAGTTGGGATGTTCGAAAGGGTTTTCCGTCCTTCTGACATAGCTATTACATAGTCGCCTCAAGTCTTCGTAATCGCTGTGAATAATGGCTGAATCACTCTCGATTTTCTTCCATCTTTCAATTTCAGTCTGTTTTTTCAATATGTCACTAACTTCCCTAATTGACCCGGTAGGTCCTTTTAATTCATTAATCAAATCTTCCAGGTTGTTGATGAGCACTTTGTTTATCAGAATCTCAATGACCTGATATAGATACAGGAATCTGATTATCGGCTCTTGGACTGTCAAATGCTTTTTCAACAGTTGGTCAAAGTAGCTGTCGATATAACTACCTGAATTATCAATGACGTTGAATGCGAGATTGAGTCTTATCTTATTATTCTCTACCGATTTTCGCTTCTCATTATAGTGATGGTTGTCGTAGAAATAATACCCATATCTGGCAAGAGGCAATTCCAGACGCTTGATTTTTGCGTCTGCTAAATGTTGTTTGTATGTTATCAGCAAACACGTGTTTTTGTTAGCCTCTTCATTTATTTTTGTTGAAAAGCTTTCATCGTCCATCACTTCTTCATACTCTTTTGATTTCAGTAGGAATTGGTAGGCTTGAAAAACATAGCGGGAGAGATGACGATTATTAAGGATAGTATCATCATCGGTAATCAATAAAGATAGTGGTATTACCCATCCGATACGTTTGTTGTCATCTTCTATATCTTTATTTTCAATGAAAGAATAATCTTCCGATTCTTTCATCCCCTCCTTGAAACAAAAATTGAACGAATAGTCATCGAAATTCTCTATTTCAAACTTGTCTCCTTTATAAATATCAACAAACCTATACTTAATAGAATCGCCAGTTTCATTGCCTTCACTGTCCAGAATCAGAAAAGAGTGAGTTGTTCTATCGTATCTTGTTTCCATCGTAGTTCTTGATATAGTTCGAAAGAAGTTTGAATTGCAGCGGATATGTTACAATACCCTTTTGCGTCAGGACCAAATAATGAAGAAAAAAGCAGACGAAGATAATAACGTTGTTCAACTCCTATCTTCGGGGCTTTCGTCCTAATCTCTTCAAGTATAGACATGAGATAAAAGAATGTCCCGTTTACATCATCTGCTCCAAGCTCTATTCTACCGAACATCTTACTTACATCTTCAAGCGAATGAAGATGTCCATCCTGTATTAGTGAACCGATAGCCGCACCAAATGCGGACATTGTTTGCGACTTGGAGAAAAATTGTGTCATGTCTTTCCCGTAAGGTCTCCAAGGGGCTTGTTGGTTTTCTGAATAAAAAGACCATGAATGTGACAGCTCGTTAATGTGGTGGGCAAATGAATTGTACGTCAATACAAAATCCTCAAAAATATCCTTCTGATAATCATCATTTGTGATTTTTTCCAATCGCTGTACTATTTCACGAATTTCAAACTTATCTATAGGCGACTCATCTCCATTGATGTATGAGTTGAAACCTTCTATGATATCATCAAAATCATACATATCCAGTCCTTGCTTCTTGTTGTCATCCACTTGACATATGAACTTGATGTTTCTCAGGTTTACTTCCTTATATCTCGAATAGAGGATTTCGATTTGATGACGTTTTGACATCGGCGTCTGACCGCTGTTAAGTGTCAACATTCTATATAGAATGCCAGTTCTTTTTAAACCTACATATACCTCCACTCTAATAGTATGAGCGAGATACTCGTTTTTTGCAGCTTCTTCAATGGTGGGGTCGTTACAAATACTCAACATCGTATATGTTCGTTGCAAACCATCAAGAATAAGTAAATTGTCTGCCTTTATGATTCTATTGAGTTCGGCTTCTGATGCGTTTATATTCAAATTATGACCTATCTGGCTATCATCAAATGCAAGTACCAGGGGAGGCATTGTGCATTTGCGCAAAAGATCCTTGAAAAGAAGACTGTACATAGCTGTCCCTCCTTGGACTCTTTTTCTCTGGTATCTATTTTTTTGGAGAATCTGGTTTCCTATAGTCAGATATTCTGATATGGACATCTCCAAAAGCAAGCTCTTTGCCTTTAATAGACCATCATCTATGATTGATACAATTCTCATAATTAAAGGACTATATAATTGGACTAACATTTGTTCTGTCTTGCCCAAAATTCGCCATTGGGTAGACTCCACCGCATTCGAATTTTACTGAACAACTCTTGTTGGCAAGTTTTCCAATACTCAGTAGATTCGTTCTTTTCAGCATCACTGAACCAATTTCTATCTATCGTGCTAATCGCTATATGTTTATCTGTTAAATAACTATAAAGAACTTTATCATCTATCGTTGGATAATATCTATGTTTAGCTAATTCAAACGCATTTTGCGTGAATTCCTCACCCCTTACTATCTCCTTACGGATACGGTCGCCAATCAATTCTTTCGGAAAAAGTTGATTACCGCGATTTGAATGTTCAAATACCTTTCGGTTCACTTCTGCATCGTGGCGAAAGAGATTCTTCTGTGCCATTGTGTTGAAGTTTTCTCCTTGGTTCATTCGGAAAACGAATGCGCTCTGACGACCCGGTCGAGAGAGCGGTTGCATCCCGACTACATCTATACGGGAATGCCTTAGATTTGGAAGCGGTATCTCATTACGGAGATATATGGCTCCATATTGATAGTTCTCGGTGTCCTCTATGGCAGAATAGGTATCAGTTTCAGTATCATAAGTAGTTGCGGCAAAAAAAGCAGCAGTCCAAGGGTCAAGAGTGAGATCCATAAACTCGGTCTTAATACCGTAATGCTGAGCTAATCCGTCATAACCAATTCGAAAAGGTATGGGTATCCAAGTCTTGTCAGGTGCCTGTGCATATATACTATTGGCAAATAGGTTGGTGATTGGATATTGTTGCATCATAAGTTCCAATTCGCAGCGTTTGATGCGCTCCACAAAGATGTCAGCATCTAACATGCCTTTTCGGAAAAGGGACGGACAGCAATCCTCGTGATAACTGCTTTCACCACGGTAGTAAGAGTGATTCGCTGGAGAAAGAGGCATTAGGATATGTTTGCCGTCCTCCATACGTATAGGCTCAAACAGACCCTTATAATCTCGTGTAGGAAACAGCCCTTTAAAGGAACTACTTTCGTGAACTTCTTCTATATGTTGCTCTCCTTCCAAATAATGGTTCACAATATCTAATAGAGTAGGCAGTTTAGCGATTTCCTCATTTGACATAAGCAGTTTATTAATAGACTGATTCGGAGATGGTCTCATAATGTTTCCTCATGGAGCGGAATAGAGACTGATTAATAATAATCATGCATCTGTTCATCAAAGATACGTAATTACTATCGCATTAAAAATCAAAATGTTATGAAAGTGCAACATTTCCCGACAATCCCTAATTAGGCACATTAATTTCTATAATAGGGACAACAGGTAGCGTTCTTGCTTCAATGTCAGATTTTCCGTAATCTATCCATTGCTTCCACTCGCGATCCAATACTTCTGTCGGGTATTCTACAATTGGTATATCGGACTCTCGTATTGTCCATCCTTTCTTCTTGACTTTATCTTCAAAGAACCCGATATCTTCATAAGGATAAAATAATTGTTGGCACAATTTAATAGCCCTTTTAGTGACTTCTTTACTGTTCTGAATTGTCCTGGCAAGCTTTGATAAAGTGTCTCTCGGAATAAAGCGCCTCTGCTGGAAGGACATATCAAATACAATCTTCGAAGCGTCTATATCATGTCTGAAAAACACTTTGTCAAAATACTCATAATCATTGAAGTCTTCATCTTCTGACATGGCGAATCCAAACGATGATTGCTTTGTCGGTCTATCAAAATACTGATATCCAATGACACCATTCTTTGCAAAAAATGACTCAGGTAGATTGCTGGGATTATAATCTTTACTGATATACATTACTCCAAATCCATATTCACGTCCTACAGGATAGTAAGTATCTGTCTCCCTGTCATATGCCGTTGAAGCGAAGAAGGCTGCCACCCATTTGCTATTAGTTATGTCAAGATACTCGGTGGCAAAGCCATAGTGTTGAGCGAGGGCTATCGGATTTCCACTGATGTTTTGACATAAATATGAATAGATTGGGTGTGAGCGTAGCAACAAAATGAACTCGCTTGTTTTAATCCTATTCGCAATAATATTTTCTTCTATTGAAAACTCATCCAATTGGTTTGCTCTGTATAGCGAAGGGATACAATGCTCATAATAATAGCTTTGCCCACGGTAAAATCTGAACGGAGACTGAGACAACGGCATCAAACGAACAATATTCCTATTATTCTTATCAGAAACGTATGAATACTTTCCTTCATCATAGAAAACAGAAGTAGGAATTTGACCTACTGATGGCAAAACAAGTTGATTTTCGTATGATGATATTTGTTCAACAACATCAAGGATGGTAGGCAGTGCTTCTATTTCTTCCTTTGTCTTTGGTGCTTTGCTCATAGCTCAATTCTTTTGGTCATCCAAAGCCATAATCAATGTCCTTGCTTCTTCATCTCGATTCATTATGAAAAGGATTTTTGCTCTACGTATTGCACATCGAGTGTATAAGTCCAAATTCCGGCATTCCTTAACATATCTTTCTGCTCTATATGTCTCGCTAAGAGCTGTTTCTGGCAATCCCATCTGCTGATATACTGCGGCGATATCTAATATATACATTGCCATATCTGACAGGCAATGAGTTTGTTCAGCTAACTCTACTGCTTTATTGAATAATTCGATAGCATTTGCAAAGTTCTTTTCGTTTGCAGCAACAGCACCTTGAATATGAAAACACGCGGCTTTCAATTCAGGAGCTGTAGCAGTTTCAATTCCGTTATCAGCATACTCAAGTGCTTTCTTTTTGTCACCACTTCTATAATAATAACTAGCAATAGAGATTGAAATCGCAGCTTTATTGTTTCCATCTTCATTGCATTCGTATGCCTTGATTAAGTACTCAATTCCATCTTGCAACTTTCCCATTTGTATAAAGGCATTGCCAACATTAGAAAAAACTGGAGACTTGAGTTCCCATCTGACATTATTGTTTGAAATAAGATTCTGAGCGATATCTAACACCCTTATTGCATCAATAGCCCTATATGTTTGAAGGTAGAACGCAGATTGCTGAAGGATTTCATCAATCTGTTTTTCTGCAGGGGAAAAATCTGACGGTATGCTTTTACTTATAATTTCCATTGGATTTTATACGGTGTCAAGTGGTCAACATAGATGGGCATATCCTTATGACTCCTGTCGTTCTTCAATTTCAGAGCTAGACATTAGCTGTATCATAAGAACAAAGACTGGATACCCAACTATGTTTGCGACAACCATGAAGAACTCCTGACTCACACTTAAATCGAAAATACTGACAAGACTAACGGAATTAACGATTCTATTTGGTATTCTGAAAGAAAGTGTTACATTTGCGCTTAATAGGATGTGAAACAGCGAGAAAGTAGCAAGGCCTCGCATACGTTTCGAAACAAACAGAGTATAGCAATCATTTGATTCGTACTCTGTTTTTTTTATTCGCTTCCCGTATGGATGCTTGAAATAGCCCTCCAACGAAATGCATCTTCAAACTGTTTAGAACACTGCTATTGCATTAATCTTCCTTACTTTATACCTTTGCAACAGATAACATGTTGCGGTGAGAGATAAGCGCCTCACATACGTTAACAAAAGCAATCAGAGCATTTATTACGATTTTCGGATAGGTGCTCTGTTTTTTTATTTCCAGAATAGCCAAGCGGAGGTTTTCTATACAGCTTTCAAAGAAAAGGCTTCCGACTCGCTATATATTACATCCTACCGTTTCTTCGATTTCGCTTTTAATTCTTCCTGACAACTTTTTATACTCGGTTTCTGACAGTTCGTTGCGTGAACTTTCCAGGATGTCAAGCATAACCTTTGGGTTGCTGATCGAACGAATCATCCTTCCGTTGGACACACTGGGTACTTCTCCCTGTTCGTATAGGCGATACTGATTGATACCTATGCCGAGGATAAGAGACATCTTCTGCGCGCTGATACCATAGCGCTTGCGAATGGCCACAATCTCGTCTGTGTAAGGAATCCCATATTTTTCTCGATACTGGTTGGTCACCTGAATGTAACCGGCAGTGTCGCTCGCATCATCTGTAAATTGCTCCCCGCTATCTTCGCACAGCCACGCAGTATGCATATACGGATATTCCTCTCCACGAAACTTCCAAAGACGCATTTCGTAAATGCGCTTCATTTCTTTACCTGTAAACGGACTCTTCATCGTTTATTCCTCCACTGAAAGAGTTTTTTTGCTTAGCCATGAACTGTTCATTTGCAGAAACATCATCAATATTGCATTGCAATAATAATCTGTGAATCACACTGCCAGTAATGTCCGGGTCTATATCTGCTATAGCATTTGCTAGCTTCTCGAGAGTTGCACATTCAAATTTATTTATTATCTTTGTCTCAAAGAATATGATACAGCAAGTTTAGCAAGTGCTTGCATACGTTACACAACAAACAGAGTATTGAATTTCACCTTTCATGCTCTGTTTTTTATTTCCTACCGGATGGATGCTTGAAATAGCCGCTCCAACGCTTCATTCTTGCAAATTGATCTTTATGATTCATCATATTCTTTTTAACGTATGTGAGCGCCTTTTTGACGAGCTTGTCAAAGAGTGGCTCCAGAATCGCTATTCCATTGTTTCCGGTTCATTCCGTGAAACAGATGGCCGGCGGATTCGAATCAGGAAAGGACATTTGAGACGCAAACGTCAATAAGATGCCTTAGCCATAATGGCTGCTTCTTTCACATCCGGATTAGCCAAGGGGAGGTATTCTCGCAAGGGAATACCTCCCTGCGGTATTATTTCACAATCCCTTTCTCCAGATACTCCGCCAAATTCATCTTCCTGACATCCGATGCAGCATTGTCCGCAGCGACTTTAGCCATGTCATGACGAACCATCAGCTCGACAAGCTGCTCGAAGGTAGTGGTCTGAGGGTTCCAGCCGAGTTTGGCCTTGGCCTTGGTCGGGTCACCCCAGAGGTTCACTACGTCTGTCGGGCGGTAGAAGTCTTCGGAAACGGCAACAACGGTGCGGCCGACAAGGTCAGCGTTGGCAGAGCCGGAAACGGAGACTACAATACCCTTTTCGTTGATGCCTTCGCCTTCCCAGCGGAGCTCGATGCCTGCGTGATGGAAAGCCAGGGTGGCAAACTCGCGAACAGTGTGCTGAACGCCGGTAGCAATCACGAAATCTTCAGGAGTATCGTGCTGGAGAATGAGCCACATACACTCCACATAGTCCTTGGCATAACCCCAGTCACGCAAAGAGTCGAGGTTGCCGAGATAGAGGCAATCCTGCTTGCCCTGGGCGATACGGGCAGCTGCAAGGGTGATCTTGCGAGTTACGAAAGTCTCGCCACGGCGCTCACTCTCGTGGTTGAAAAGAATACCTGAGCAGCAGAACATATCGTATGCCTCACGGTACTCCTTGACAATCCAGAAACCGTAGAGCTTGGCCACTGCGTATGGTGAATATGGATGGAACGGAGTGTTCTCATTCTGAGGCACTTCCTCGACCTTGCCGTAAAGCTCAGAGGTGGATGCCTGGTAAATCTTGCAGGTCTTCTCCAAATGATTGGTCCTCACCGCTTCAAGCACTCTGAGTACACCCACTGCATCCACGTCAGCGGTAAACTCAGGCGCATCGAAAGATACCTGTACATGAGACTGGGCAGCGAGGTTGTAGATTTCTGTTGGCTGTACTTTTCCCACCAGCTTGACAAGTGACATAGAGTCACTCATATCTGCATAATGCAGGTGGAAGTTAGGCAGGCCTTCGAGATGGGCAATGCGTTCGCGGAAATCAACGGATGAGCGGCGGATGATGCCGTGAACTTCGTATCCTTTTTCGAGGAGGAATTCTGAGAGGTAACTTCCGTCCTGTCCTGTAACACCGGTAATAAGGGCTATATTCTTCATAATGATTATATTATTTCAAATTAAGGTTAATAATAGGGTAGTATTATGCCAGACTTTCTTTGTACCAGTCGAAGAGTTTCTGAACTCCGTCCTCAATTTCGACCTTATGTGTCCAGCCAAGGGAGTGGAGCTTGCTGACGTCGATGAGCTTGCGCATAGTGCCGTCCGGCTTGCTGGCGTCGAACTCGACTGTACCCGTGAAGCCGACTGCCTTGACAACCAACTCAGAAAGTTCCCTGATGGTCAGTTCCTTGCCGGTACCGACATTGATATGACAGTTGCGAATCTCGCCAAGTGAAGGGATGGCGCCGCCGCGGCCTGTGCTGTGATTGCGATCGACCACGCCGTCGGCCTTATTGCCGTAATGAACGGACGAGTATTTCTCAATGCCGATGATATCCTTGAAATCGACGTTCAGCAGCACGTGAACGGAAGCGTCGGCCATATCCTCGCTCCAGAGGAACTCACGGAGCGGAGTGCCTGTACCCCAGAGTGTGACCTTGTTGTTTTCGATGCCATAGAATGCAAGCACCTTCAGTATAGTCGCCTCGTCGGAGTTGCCGTCAATGACATAGCGGACAGTCTCTCCGTTCTCTTTGATGTTCGCTCCTACCGGTCTGATGCTCAAATCCTTGCGTATTGCAGACCAATTGCCGTCATTGATTAGTTTGGCAAGATACACCTTGCGCATCATTGCAGGCATGACGTGGGAGTTCTCCAGGTGGAAGTTGTCATTCGGACCGTAGAGGTTGGTCGGCATTACGGCAATGTAGTTGGTGCCGTACTGGAGGTTGTAGCTCTCGCACATCTTCAGGCCCGCGATTTTGGCAATTGCATATTCCTCATTGGTGTACTCCAGCGGAGAAGTCAGCAGGCAGTCCTCTTTCATAGGCTGCGGGGCGTTCTTAGGATAGATGCAGGTAGAGCCCAGGAAGAGGAGTTTCTTGACTCCGTGTGCATAGGCCTCGCTTATGACATTGCACTGGATCTTCATATTCATCATTATGAAGTCAGCGCGGTAGAGGCTGTTTGCCATTATTCCGCCCACGAATGCGGCAGCGAGCACGACGGCATCGGGCTGCTCCTCGTCGAAGAACTTCTTCACCGCATACTGGTCGGTGAGGTCGAGTTCCTTGTGGCTGCGGCCTACGAGATTCTCGTAGCCACGGCTCTTGAGGTTGTTCCAGATTGCGGAACCCACCAGACCGTTGTGACCGGCCACATAGATTTTTGATGTCTTTTCTAGCATTATTATTGTCTTCTAATATGTATTTCTATCGCTTCTTTCCTTTCCTGTGCAAAGGCCTTTGCATCCTTTACCACAAGGACGAGATAGCCGCCACCGCCTGCGCCGGGCATTTTCCAGGCGAGGACTTCCGGCAGGGCGGAGTATATGTCTATATATGGCTGCACGCTTGCCTCCTTGCACAGCTCGCCGTTTACGGACGGATTAACCATTCCAGGGAACATAGCAGTCTGGGCCTTGAACGAGGCGAGATAGGCCTCGGCAAAGCCATCCAGATCGTGGCGGATTATGGCATCCCAGCAGGCGTCAGCGGCAGCAGCCAACGCAGTAACTTTTTCTTCGTTGATGTCCTTGCCTTCGACGACGCTGCAGCCCGGGCGGCGCGGCTCCATAGGAATCATCACCAGATGCTGCTCCAGGAAGCGGAGCGTCATCTCATCTACCGTGTTCTCAATCTTAACGGGCCAGAAACTCTTGTCGTAATAGTGACGGGCAAGTCCGGGTACGCATATTCCAATCGAGTCCTGAGCCCCGGAGATGTGGTCATCCTCCCTTTCGGGACTGTTCTCAAAGCAGAAAACCAGGCGGGCAAGCATCTCAGGGTCCATCTTCGGGAGCTTGACCGGCCATATCTTCTGAATCATCTTTCTGGTGCTTGTGGACAGGCCGCAACGATCTCTCACCTCGAAGCTCGGCTCTATGGAAATGGTGATTGCCCAGCCAGGGTGATAGCAGCTGACATACGGTTGGTCTATCCAGGTTCCGGCAAGATCGAGCCGGGTAGGTATGCCTTCATACATGGCAACTGCTGAGTCGTCCTTTCCGAGAGCCGCCTTAAGCGAGGAGGAACTCCTTGCCTGAAGACCCTCGTGCGGGGTGCGCTCAAGTTCGATGTACTGTATGCCCCTTTCCTCGCAGATGCGGCGCTTCTCGTCGCTGCCTCCTTCAGCGTTGACGACGAATATGTCCGGCTTCACTATATCCAGTGTCGGAACGTAGTCGATAACTCCGCTTCCGGCGTTGATGTAGGCGTCCTTCACATATTTTATGCTCTTGACCATGAAGAGGCGCTCCTCCTGCGGAAACATCGGCCTGCGGTGCTTGTATTCGAGGTAGGTCTCGTCAGATCCTATTCCTACATACAGGTCTCCGTAGCGGGAAGCCTGAATGAAGAATTCTATATGGCCGCTGTGCAGCAGGTCATAGCAGCCGCTGACAAATACTTTCTTGTTAGGCATAGACGCGTTTGTTGGTCTTCACCGCGTAGGCGGCAAAGAGGGTAACCACTACAAAGCAGATTGCGGGTATGATGTAACTCGTATATATCGAGCTGTTGTCGGATACCAGTCCCTGAAGAGGCGTGAGCAGCGCTCCTCCGAGTATGGCCATAATCAATCCGCTGGCACCGAGCTTGGCGTCGTCAGGGTGTTCCGATTGGGTTACTCCTCCGAGGGAGAGGCCGTAGATGGTAGGGAACATCAGACTCATGAAGAAGCTGATGAGCACAAGGGCCGTAATCAGCAGCCATCCGCAACCGGCTCCCAACACTACTATGACTGTCATAAGTGTGGAAAGAACTCCTCCGGCAAGCAGGAGCTTTGCCGGGCTGATCCATTTCATCAGCCAGGTGTAGATGAACCTTGACAGGCAGAAGCCGATTATCGTTATCAGATAGATGGTGCTGGCCTGAGCTTCGAGCACTCCCAACTCCTGCATCACTATTCTTATGGTGAAGCTCCATACTCCTATCTGTGCGCCTACGTAGAAGAACTGGGCCACCACTCCATATCGGTAGAGCCTGTTCCTGAAGAGGCGTCCGAAGGAAGCAATGATTCCGCTCTTGCTATCGCTATCCCTTCCCGCCGGCATCTTTACGAAGAGTATTGCCACGAGAATGGCAATGAGCACGAGGCCGAGCGAGGCGTAGGTGCCGCTGACGGAGTAGAGACTTATATCCTTGAGTATGAAATACTTGCTCATCAGGATTCCGATGATGGAACCTATAGGGTTGAAGCTCTGGGCTATGTTAAGGCGTCTGGTTGCCGTCTCCGGGGAGCCCATGCTGAGTATATACGGGTTGGCGGTGGTCTCGAGCACGCTGCAGCCTCCGGCCATTATGTATATAGCCACTAGATAGAATCCGTAACTGGCTGCATAGGCTGCCGGAAGGAAGAGTATCGCCCCGGCCGCATAGAGCAGCAATCCGAGTATGATTCCGGACTTGAAACTGCGACGGCTGATGAATATTGCAGCCGGCAGCGCAAAGCAGAAGTAGCTTCCGTAGAAGGCGAACTGGATGAGGCTGGTCTGGGCGTCGCTCATATCCATAATCCGCTTGAAGGCTGCCAGCAGGGTGTCTGTCATGTTGTTGGCCAGGCCCCACAGCAGGAAGAGCGAGGTGACCAGCGCGAACGGCAGCAGGTATTTTTTCTCCAGTGCTTTCATTTCTCTGAATCGAATATCTTGGTCATCAGTTGCCATTTCTCAGTCGATTTCGCCTCGGGCGAGCAGCCCTGGAACTGACTGACATAGGCTTCCCACTCGGCCTGTCTGGGGAGGGTGGAGAGTCTTGCCATATCTCTTTCCCAGTCGAAGTCGTCCACTGTGTCCACTATCATGAATAGATTGCGGCCCTTGGCGTAGATCTGCATTGAGAGTATGCCCACCTCGTGCTGGCCTTCGATTATCTCGGGCCATACATGGGAGTGTACCTCGATGTATTTCTCAAGCAGCTGAGGGTCGTCTTTCAAGCTGAGTGTCTGACAGTAGCGTTTCATATACTATTACAATACTATCGTTATTTAGGGATTGTCGTTTTTTTGTTTTGACCAAAGCAGCCGACTGGTCCCATCCGTTTCTGCTTTCAGTCCATCAAATTTCCGTTTTTATATCTCATTCCGGTCATTTCGGCCGGATTTTTTGTCCATTCTCTATGACAGATACGTAGTTCCCCCTTGAAAGCACTTCTCTATGTGCATATTTTCGTTTCAGGAGGCCGCCAGCTGTGCTCTCTGCTCTATCCTGTCCGCCAGCTGCACCTCGTTTGCCGTATGAATGCCGAAGAAGATGAACGGGATTTCCGTCAGCTTCGTCCGGGCCTTGACTCGCCTCAGGTCACTTTCTTCGCTTCGACTCTGAAGAAACTCTTATGCATCTTCAGGCAATGTATCAGCCTTGTACCCTCATTGAAGGCATTATCACGGTTTCAGCATATTAATTGGAGCAACACATACTCCATCTTCACGTTTGTATGCACCACCCACGGCAGTCAGAATTAACAAAAATGATGGCGCCTTCTCATCACTCTTCTGGACAATCTTTTCCCGGAGTCTTTTAAGACTCTCTGCCCCGTCATTAATCAGATCATCACCACTTACACAGGAAAAGATATGAAATTCCCAAGATTTTCAATGATGTCTACTTCCGCCACACCATCTTATTCACAATCCCCACATAACTCTGAATAATCTTCATCACCTTCGTGCTGTGTGCATTTTTCGTTTTAGGTAAGTGCCAGCTGTGCTCTCTGTTCTATCCTGTCTGCCAGCTGCACCACGTTTGCCGTGTGGATGCCGAAGAAGATGTACAGGATTTCTGCTACAGTGGAATAGAAAGGACAAAAAGATTATCAGAATATAACATCCCCATGTAATCTTCAACTTCTTTACCGGGGTGGACAACAAGAGCGCCTCCATTTAGTTCGATCAAACGCTTTGCCCTATATAATCCAATTCCGTCCCCTTTGAGTTTTGAGCGAATAGCTTCCTTGCCTGAATGTCCTTCCAAGAAAATAGTCCCAATTTCATCATCCTCAATATGAAGGCTTTTCATTTCAATTTCTATGATTTGAAAGCCATTCTCTTTTCTGAAAGAAATCTGAGCATTAGTATGAGGCATAATATACTTTGAAGCATTCTCAATAATGTGGTATACTGCAACTTGGAAAGTTTCAAAGTCGACGGGAACACCTCCATAGAATGGGTCTACATTAACCAAAACATCTTTCTTATTAAAGTCCTCGAAAAATGGATAGACTACAAGCATTATAATATCACGAATATTATAGGGTCGTTTATCAATATTCTGGTCTCCATTGATTAAACGTGAATAAATAGAAAACTCTGATTTAATTTCATTCAGGTCTTTAGAAATCCTAAATAATGCTAACGCTGTGTCATTTGACTTGGACTTTACTATAGCCTCGACCTCATCTACACTTTTACTTTTATGTTGCCTTAGAATTCTTTCTGGGATTAAAGCTCTCATTTCTTGGAGCGCATGAGCATTTATAGTTCTAACATTATGAAAGACTCGCCTAATTCTGGCGACATACTCATCTTTTTTGTATTGTTTAATATCTCCTTCGATGCTAGAAAGAGTTTTAAGTGAAGAAGATAAGCAGTCTAAATCGTATGAAAAGAGAGTATGTTTTCCATAGCCAGTACCACATAAGTAAACATCACCTGACTTTACTCCCCTGAAGCCTACTAGTCGTTTCTTTCCGTCAATAGCGCATATTACGGATGAAAAACCTTTATCATTCTTACAGGAATTATCTTTGATGCATTTAATACAGATTGTCTTATCTGGCAAGTCATCTATAAATACAACGCCGTCAGAATTAGATAACCTTTTCCAGCAATTCTTTGCCATATTGTGTTATGTATGAAGTGAACTGATACAAATCCGAGTCCTTAGGAAGAGTAGCATCTGCTTTCTTTGCATCTTTATCAAATATACTTCCTTCTGTCTCTCCTGAATAAAGGATAAGACGCTTTGTCGTTCCATAATAATCTCGTAAAGCTCCACATAAGCCCATCCCTTGATTCTTAAACTTCATAGCAACGCCAACGCCATTTATATCCAGGAAAATAATATCGGCATATTTAACCTCTTTCGCATCAAAATCAATTATATCATCTAAGTATTCGACTTGATAACCATTATCCATAAGCATCTTAATAATTGGGAAATCGTTCTTGTCATCAACAAATAATATTCTAATACGTGCCTTGACATCTTCAGATGTAAGCTCATTTTTTCCCGATTTCGAAGAGTTCAATCCTAGACTCCCGAAATTATTTTGTATACCAATATGGTTCACATTTGTTGTATTGTTTTCTCCGTTCACTTGGTTGTTGTTATCACCCTTGATCATAATTTTCCCATGCTTCTTTTTTGTAACACTGATTGAGACAGGTACAATAATTACGATGGAGAATACAACAATTAGCAAAAATGTTAATAAATTATCCATAACAAAAAAGGTATTAATCTTAGTCTTAGTATATGACAATTTTGTTAAAATAATATTAATATATTGATTATCAAGTAATTATATTTGCAAAAACCTCGGAATTTTGTAACTTTATAAGTGTGTTCAAAGCTTATAAACAATGTGTTACAAAACCCAAGGTCACGACAAAAGTGGTGATTTATCCCGTATTCTCAACACCCATTTCGGTAAATCTATGAACATCGCCCGAATCAAAGTTATGAGCATGATGATATGCTTATGATAATAGAGGTTATGAGACACTTTGCATAAGTTCCTAATGGGGCTGAAGTCAAGCGGCTTCAACATCGAAGGCTCGCATGTCAGGGATCGTGAGCGTATGTCCAATCTGTTCTCCATCATCATGATTGGGTATGTCTGGTGCTATCTCATCGGTATCTTTAGACATGAAAACATTCGTTCTATGAAGACTCTGGCTCATGGCCGGAAGGCTGTTAGCCTATTCAAGTATGGCCTGGATTACATCCAGCAATGCCTTTTGAACCATCCTGACCGCTATAGAATCGATGTTTTCAAATTTTTGTCCTTTACTTAGATATTCAACTTTCCACACTCAGTTGGAGGAATCCTTCTCTCCATTTTAGAGATTCGTTTGATTTTACACTTTAGTAATCCCTACGTTAGGAGGCGTTCAACCTCTCCCTACAGTCTCTATTATTCTACTTATCAATTCTATTAAGCGAGAAATCATCTTTCTTCTGGCAAATGATTCTTAATGTATATGGTTTCTTTAGTTTGTATGGACTAATCTTATAAGACCATATCATTATATTAAGCAACTCCTGCTGAGAATAATTTCTGCCAGAGCCCTCTCCAAACCGAGTGAGGCCAGAGCCTAAAATTGGAACACAAACATCCTTCTGACAATAATATTTATCTAATTCCTGCCATAATAGAGAAAGACTATTAATATAATCCTTATATGAAGGGAATTGACCAAGACCGGATTCGTTTAATGGGACAAATGCCAAAAGTAAATCATCTCCATTCGGCAAGATGGTTCCTGACTCATATCTATCCTTTCCTTGATAAGCAGATTTCCGTGTGGCTGGTTTTATACTCGAATGCTCCAGTAACTGTGGAATATTAACAGAAGGATTAGCAGTTAAGTACTGACCGCACAGTGAGGACGGTTTTACCTGTTGGGGAGCTTGGCCAACCTCCGCGGTAAAGCATTCATCGAAATAAATGACCTTCTTACATTTTTTACATTTCAAAATATTTCCATACTGCACTATGATTTTGCAATCATCATTCTTTATGGTAACTGAATTCCTAATCCGAAGCTTTACCCAATAAACAAGTGCAAAAATAGCCCATACAATAAGAACAAGTAAGATTCTGTTACATACAATGCATACAGATGATGACGAACAATACTTGCATACAATATCAAATGAACAAACGAACTTTTCTAAAAATGTATGGATAACTGAAAAAGCATTCTCAGGGACAAAGGCAAAAACGGTCACTACGAAAGAGAGTGCCCACGCGGAACTACACTTTGCAGCCTTCTTAAAATCCCAAAACATCTTTTATACGCTGATAGTTTCCTACTCTGTTGCCTGAATCATTATAAATCCAGAAAGGGAATGCACAATCTTCATAACCTTTCATATACCATGGAAACCAGGTATTCTCATTTCTTGAAGAGTTATATACAATGATAATGTCTTTGTTCTTTTTCTTAGCCTGTTCAAACTCATGACGCAAATAGGAGTATGAGTTGATGCAACCGACATCATCATTTGGTCCAGTAGTACATGTACTTGAAACCTTGCATGGCTTTTTTCCATTTGCATTAGCTTTATAGGGAGTGCATTGACAGTCTTCCTGTATTTTGGTACATCGTTCACAAGCGCTACCAGCAGTTCGGTCCGCTGTTTTATTTCCTACAACAAAAATGACAGCCGACGAAGCATTGATTTGTGCATTGAACTCAGCTTTCAAATCACAAATCCTGCAATCAGGCTCGTTGGCGACTGTTCCTGATGCAACCTTTGACATGTCAACAAACTCCACTGCGTGTTTATTGTCTTTGCCCCATCCATTTAGGACATCTACAACTTCTTGATCTCCGTCATACCAATCGTAATCGGCACTAATATAAACATGTTTCATATTTATTGAGTGTTTATCTTTCTGTTATCGTAACTACTCAGATACCCCTGACCTAACTATAAACATAAGGAAGCGCGAGGCTTTTGCCACCCTGATATAACTCTTTTCAAAAAATATCATTGCATCGCATATTTAGCTTTCAACCCATTAAAAATAAGCCGATTGCTGTCATTTTGAAGGTGCAACGAGGATCTTGAATCTGCGGAGTTGGCGGAAAAACATCACGAGCAGGTTCGTGCAAATGATGTCTTTAACCGCAGCATAACAAGGCAGGAAGAGGAAATCAAAAAGTTGGACGGACAGAAGGGGCAGAACCCCTGCGAGGTCCTTCGGGTCATAGCAACTCTTGCGCTGGCGTAGCATCATAGACTGAATCATTGCTTATTGTATGTCATAGGTTACTGCCTATGGCTAGGGTACCTGAGTAGTTACGTCTTCTCTATCTTGTGAGAGGGCTCAATTACTATTATGTTGTTTTACAAACCATTCTTTATCCACTTCACAATTTTTGCTATTTGGATCAGGCTTAGCTTGAATGACCTGCACCTGCAATGGCATTGGCACACAATTGCCAAATATCAGTGCCTCACCTGGAACTGCTTGTTTTATCTTCGTAATGAAGTCTTCCGAAAAGTATGGTAAGATAGCATATACGTATTTCAAATCAACCTCATTCTGTATGCGATGCACTATGAAATTCGAACATTGTGAAAGCACGGTATCAGAAAGTTCCGAAGGACGTTGTGATGAAACCACCAAGAACAGAGAATACTTTCTTCCTTCACGAGCTATCTTCTCAAAGATGTTCTCACGAAGGATATACTCTGCATCCTTGCGTATGTAACGGTGTGCCTCATCAAGGAACAGATGGACGGGATGCTGACGGCGGTCTGAGCCAATCTTCTCCTTGCGATAGTCGAAAATCATGCGGCTCACCACGCTTGTCATCAACTCAAGCACATCTGTGCCCACCTCACTGGAGTCAATCGTAATCAGCTGATTGTTGGGCTTATCTGCACCTATGAGAAATACTTCTTGTAGATAAGATCTGGTGTTTTCATATTTATGTTCTGATTCACGCATAAACAAGCACTCGTTGTTGTTAAGGAAGAAGTCTAGGCGCGATAGCATAGTAGATGTAAACTCACGAATGCGTGCATTGCCACGAGCCTCTTCCTCCAGCAAGACCATCTCTACAGCCGTATGCAGGAACTTATAGTCATAATAGTCGCCATGAGTGAGTTTGCATTCCTCAACTTGCCATGCCAAATCTTCGTCAATATTCGCACGTTCCTTGGACGTGTACTCCTGCAACTGGGAATGATTATTACCGAAAGATAATCCACAACAAGAATTTATTTCCTCAATAAACTGTATCAACTCTTCATTCTTCGACAGATCATTGATGATATTCAGGCATCTTCCAGCAATGCCACGAGCCGCAGTTATCTTGGCTGTGTCGGAATCTATTTGAGATAGTATTAAATCAACGATACCCAGTATTTTCCATTTGAAATAGTTGATATATTTGGCCTCGCTCTTCTTGTCGTCTTTCTGTTCGGAGTTGAAGATGGAGTAGAACTTATACGTCATCTGAAGCACCTTGTCCCAAAATGGTTTTTGCGCACGATCCGAAGCCATCAGGAATGCCAGCCACTCTTCAAGGTTCAACAAGTAATATGGCAGATAGAATGGTTTGTAGTCTATGCCTGTATCGTCTTTGTAAGATTTGGTATCTTTAAAGGGTTTATAGAATACTGTGTTAACCTTCTCGCTCAAACCTGCATCAGTGAACGCAATCGGATATTCTCCATTGGAATCAAAGAGAATCGTCTTCGCACCTATGGCACTATGGTCTTCTTTTTTATAAATTTCTTGTAAAATACGGGCGATGGTGTTGGACTTTCCACTGCCAGAATTGCCAAGGACAGCCGTGTGAATATTAAACAGACGGTTTATGTTCAACGATACTCTGTAATTGATAAGGTTCTTGGAATAACCTATATCTATCGAATGATGAACTCCTGAGCCAATGGCCTCCTTTTCTTGTCCTGATGTCAGAATATCCCGAAGGTCATTGATGGTTACAATCTCCACATCATTATAGATAGCTGGGAAGATACCCACACCCATTGTAAACTGCTTGTTGGGAGTCAGCGTACCAATGGGCTTGATGAGAAGAATGCGCGAGTTTTCAAGACTGAACTGACTGGGCTGTTGTCTGGAAACGCTTTGGTCATTCTCAAAAATGGCCACAACCTCACAGACTATGGTATCACCCAAAGAGTTGTAAGTCTTGAGATAGCTGCCGATATTTCCGAAGTAATAAACCTGACCATCGATGCTGACTGTTGATTGCCTGCAATCGTCCAGTATCTTTACCCGAAACTTGTCGAACTCTACGCTTATAATTTTACCTACCTTCATTCTTCTCTTTTTTGGAATCGTTGATAATCTCCACTAACTCTTGTACACCATTCTGATGCAGACGAGTTTCCAATTCGAAATCGGGAACAAGTTCGTTCACAAAATAGTCAAAGTAGTGGTAGTGTGTCGTCCTGTCCTCTGACACGCCCCACAATCTAAAGATACGGTTGTCCTTCACTTTACAGATGGGTTGCATTTCGTCCAACTGGTTGACAATACAGAGAATCAGAGAACTGTTGGTTACCAAGGAACGATAAATGATGTCATTGATATGCTCATCGTTGAAGCTATATCCAAGCACAAACAGAACACTATTGGGCTCGAGCAGTTTATGCTGGAACTCACGGAACAAGTCCACATATGGGCTTCCAAGACTCTTGTTCTGCTTCAATGGGGTAGGGTAAATCATAGCTTTGCCATTATAGTTCTTCCCGATTTCCGTCAGTTCACGGATATTGAAATAACTGTTGGCATTGCTGCTATCCTCAATCCAATTTACGGAGCCGTGAATCTTATACAGATAAACCATATTATTGACTGGCTCAAACTTTTCCAAACTGGTGTCCATACGTTTGGAGAAAGTAAAGTTGAAAAAAGCTGGATTGAAGTATTTCTTCAGTCCACCGCTGAATCCATTGATATAATGGATGTTCAGGCTGTCAAGAGCTGTCTCGTTGAAGAGGTCGTTGTTGGTCGTAAAGACATTTATACGTGACAAGTCCTTATTGCGATTGGTGACCTTACTATATAGCCTCTTGTAATGGTCAAGTACCATTTCGCTGGTTTTAACAATATGGTCCGGTGTAAGATCTGGGGTAAGCTCATAATAGATAACTCTTTCAATCTTTTCTATTAATCCTTTACACAGATTCATCTTACCACTGTCAAAGTCGCCAATTCCTTCCAAATAAGCCTTTTGAGAATATAGAGTTCCCAATATCTCTTCAATATTATCTTTCTTGACCCCAGCAATTTGCTCAAAAACCTCTTTTTCTTCATCTGTCAATTCACTTTTGCGAATGGCCTTTAGAAGTCCCTTCATTACGGGTATTGCCGGAGAACTGGTGCCGGAACCAAACAAGAAGTTTACGTTCTTCATGTTGAAAAATTCCTTTATCTTGTCCTTCACCACTTGAATCTTGTTCTCTGACGTCACCTTTTCAAAATAGTTCTCGTTTCCTTGAAGGAAATGCAACTCATCACTGTTGATGACAGGTATCCTTTTAAAACTGGAGAAAGATTCTGTGTCAAGTAGTTCCGCTATGATTTCTTCCTCATTCATATCGTAATCAATCAGCAATACTCCAATACAATTAGCTTTTTTCTCGCATAAATCAGTCCAATCACATAGCCTTCCCACCTTTACCAAATCATTGGTACGTGCAGCATATAGAAAATGATGATAGTACTTTCCTTCATTCTCATATCGTTCAGAAATAAAAATGACAGATTGCCCTAACAATATTTCATTAGAGTCAAAATCCGTCTTATTTTCAAAAGAGAAAAGTTTAAACACAAACTCTCGATCCTTTGATTGAATTCTCTGGTCATTTTCTATAGGTGTTAACATACTGACATATGGTTAGTTAATAATTGGGGACTTCTCTGATTATTTGAAGCGCACACGTCCACTTTTCAGCAAGCTACCGCTTTACCTCAGACTACCAGAGGTTTCAGTCATTTGCGTAAAAGTATTGATTTGTGATTTTCTTCTTTAGGTCTCCAAATTGCACGACAAGAAGGGTGTAAAATTCCCAAGATTTTCAATTATATCTCCTTCCTCCACACCATCTTATTCACAATCCCCACATAACTCTGAATAATCTTCACCACCTTCGTACTGACATTCTCATCGACATAATCAGGTACTGGGATGCCGTGGGAGCCGTCGCGGCAGAGTTCCACCGCAGTATCAACAGCCTGGAGGAGAGACTTCGTATCAATTCCCGCAATAATGAAGTCAGCCTTGTCTATAGCCTCCGGACGCTCAGTGCTGGTGCGGATGCAGACGGCAGGGAAAGGATGTCCCACAGAGGTGAAGAAAGATGATTCCTCAGGAAGGGTACCGCTGTCGCTGACTACTGCGAAGGCATTCATCTGCAGGCAATTATAGTCGTGGAATCCGAGAGGCTCGTGCTGGATGACGCGTGGGTCCAGCTGGAAGCCCGAAGCGGCGAGACGGTTACGGCTGCGAGGATGGCAACTATAGAGGATCGGCATATCATACTTCTGAGCCATAGCGTTGATGGCGTTGAACAGACTCAGGAAGTTCTTTTCGGTATCGATGTTTTCCTCGCGGTGTGCGCTAAGCAGGATGTACTTTCCTTTCTCTAGGCCAAGTCTCTTGTGCACGTCGCTGGCCTCTATCTCTGCGAGGTTCTCGTGCAGCACTTCTGCCATAGGGGAGCCTGTGACATATGTGCGCTCCTTAGGGAGGCCGCAGTCGGCAAGGTATCTTCTGGCGTGCTCGCTGTAGGCCATATTCACATCGGAGATGATGTCCACGATGCGGCGGTTAGTCTCCTCAGGGAGGCATTCGTCCTTGCAGCGGTTGCCGGCTTCCATATGGAAAATCGGGATGTGAAGACGCTTGGCGCCGATTACGCTAAGGCAACTGTTAGTATCGCCCAGAACAAGAACTCCGTCAGGCTTGATTGCGACCATCAGTTTGTAACTCTCCGCGATGATATTGCCCATTGTCTCGCCCAGGTCTGCACCTACCGCGTTCATATACACCTCAGGGTCTGCAAGTTTGAGGTCTTTGAAGAACACGCCATTGAGGTTGTAATCGTAATTCTGGCCTGTGTGGGCGAGGATCACGTCGAAATACTTGCGGCATTTGTTGATGACCGCGGCAAGACGGATTATCTCAGGACGGGTGCCGACTATTATAAGAAGCTTGAGCTTGCCATTCTCCTGGAAATGTATGTCTGAATATGAATTTGCCATAGCTGTTTGTCTTTTAGTGCTTTTGTTCGCTTATTTTACCGGATCGAAATAGGTGTCAGGACGATTCGGGTTGAAAATTTCGTTGCAGTACATCACCGTCACGAGGTCTTCAGTATCCGAGAGATTGATGATGTTGTGGGTGTAGCCGGGGAGCATTATCACGCTCTGGATCTTGTCTCCGCTCACCTCGAATTCAATCACCTCGTCAGTGCCTTCCTTGCGCTGCTGTATCAGTCCGTGGCCTTTGACCACGATAAACTGCTCCCATTTGGTATGGTGCCAGT
>ENA-ORNY01000189-ORNY01000189.1-human-gut-metagenome-genome-assembly--contig:-NODE-189-length-47590-cov-6.218618_pt1 | contig 47590 bp, 70 predicted proteins | sample MGYA00242122_ERZ509036 | MGnify/ENA primary metagenome ERZ509036 (study PRJEB26280, sample SAMEA2338696) | human gut metagenome | biome: human gut; feature: human-associated habitat; material: faeces... | reverse complement strand
TCGCCCTTTGGAAACCTTCGGCGCGCACTCCTGTTAGTTGACTTTAATCGGAAGTTTTTAGTTAGTGTACCTTTTGGCCACTAACTAAAATAACCAACATGACCGAACAGTAACTTCCGGAGGGCGGGCGAAGCAGTCCAGAGGGCGATCGCAAAGCCCTCTGGTCGCCTCAGCAGAGGCGAAATCCCTGTATAAACACGCGAAAACTGCCTGAAGAAGTCACCAACTCAATCGCGAAAAAGGGTCAAGGGAGGAACTCCCTTGCAGGGTGCAGGGGCAGCGCCCCTGCTGGAGTCCAGAGGCAAAGCCTCTGGCGGGGTCAAGGGGCAGCGCCCCTTGGGTAATGAACTTTAGTGAATCCTGAAAGCCTTGATTTTACTGGCTTTCAGGATTTTTGCTTGTCTGAAATACCCCAACCTTACCCCTACCGATTCAGACGTTAAAGATTCTGAATCAGGTTGTCCATTCGGCTCGCTGCATCGTTTTGCATAATTTCTGATACATGCGTATAAATATCCAGAGTATATGCTGCTGTCGCATGTCCGAGCGTTGTGGATACGGTCTTGATGTCCGTACCATTCTGAATGGACAGAGTGGCAAAGGTATGCCGCAAATCGTGCAGACGCAGTGTTGGCATCCCGATGGACGCTGCGATTCGCTTAAATGCGCGATAAACGGTGTCAGAGTAAAGATGGGTTCCGTTGTCGCTGGTGAAGACAAATCCTTCCTCATTGCTATAATCTGGGCTTGCAGATAAATTATCCTGCTTCTCTTTTATAGATAGAAGCAATTCAATAACACTCTCCGCTACCTTGAAGGTTCGCGTCTTTCCGTTTTTTAACGTCATGAACTGGAGGGGATGACCGGGAAGGTCGGTTCTGCTGATATATTGTCGATAGACTTTGATATATCCCTTCTCAAAATCTATGCAATCCCATGTCAGTCCAACGACTTCCGAACGGCGCAAGCCAGTAAAGAGAAGAAAGTACAGCACTTCAAAATAGGGGCTGTCTTTTGCCGCGTCGAAGAAAGTGTGCAGAGTGTTTTGAGGAATGGTCTGGATGTCTGGGCGCTTGCCTCGCGATGCGGAGCATACATCGGACGGGTTGGAAAGCAAGAGTTTAACCTCGACGGCCTTTCGGAGAACCTTGTGCAGCGTGCTATGGACGTTATTGATGGTTTTCAACGTGAGACCGCTTTCACGCATCCTCGTGTAGCACTGCTGTATCTGGTCACTTTTCAGCTTCGTGAGGGGAATGTCGCCGATGTACGCAAGGACATGATACTGCAAGTCTTTCTCGTACTTATAGCGGGTAGACGGTTTGACGGCAAAGCAATAAGAAGAAAGCCAACGTTGTACCCAGCCAGCAAGTGTTATCCTTTTGTCCTCGACATACACGCCAAACTCTATTTCGGCTTTGACCTTCGCAAGTTTTTCGGAGACTTCCCTGCGTGTCTTGCCATAAAAAGAACGCCGCTTACCGTCAATGGTAAGCCGCGCCTCCCAAGTCCCGTTATCCCTTTTGCGGATATTGCCTTCGCCATTGACTCGTTTCGTTGCCATGCGTTGTGCCTCCTGTTATTGTGTGTCGCTTATATCAGTCTGCTTATCGAGCCATCGCTGGAGTCCGGCGACGTTGATAAGGACACGCTTCCCGATCTTAAAAGAGGGAAAATCCTTACGCTGTGCCAGCTCATATGCGACGGGGCGGGAAACAGAAAGCATATAAGCCATCTCATCCACGGAGACAGCCAACTTCTGGCATGATTGAGATGTATGATTTTCAAGGTGCATGTCCTTACGGACACCACCATTATAGCTCGGCGTATTCTTTTCGTCAACATGATTCTTCATCATTAACCACCTCAATCATATAAAAGGAAATCAATCAAAAGGGATAATGTCTTGATACATAAAACGCACATTATCAATCTCCTTGTCAATGTGCCAATGCCCACAGTACCATTTTGAGTAAGTGAGTCCACTTGGAGTATGTGCAGATTCCAGCTCATCCATCCATTTTTCCATGCTGAAATCAGACGAGAAACGCTCATCATAAACTGGCTTCTTTGCGTCATATGGGACATACTTCATCGGTGCAGTATGAGACATGATGTAGAACGGAGTTTCCGAATACTTTTTCAACTGAAGCAGACGAAATACGTCCAGTGCGTCTTTCATTTCAGATGAGGATAGCTGTTCGTTCGGAAACCAGCGATAGTTTTTGTAGCCCATATCTCGCATATAACAACGATACGGCGCATCAAAACTATGAGCACCGCCGATAATGAACGTGTGACGCCCTGTGAACCAATACCATCCATATTCGAGAGTAAATAAAATAGAAGGATATGCTTTGTCAACATAAAACCACCCCGTGAAGGATGGATTCAGAAAGTACCGAAGTTCCCGTCCGTTGTCGGACGCAAAAGGGCGGCGGTCGTGGTTGCCGCGAATCATTACGAATGTAATCGGCAGATTTTCCAACTTCTGAAGCAGGTGCTTTGTCAGATTATCCGAATCAGAATAATACAAGCATCCGTGGTCGCCGAGAACAATCATTACATCTTCCTTCGTGGTGTTGTGCCTTTTGCAAAACGTAACAACATCATTATAGTTGCAATGCTTGTCACCAGTAATGTAAATCATACGGTAGCTTCCTCCAGCCGAAGTCGTTCGCGAGCTATATCGTAGTAATGCTCGTCAAGTTCTATGCCAATAAATTCTCGCCCAGTACGTAAACAGGCTACGCCCGTGCTGCCGACGCCCATGCAGTTGTCAAGCACAACATCACCGCGCCGCGTATAAGTGCGCACCAGATATTCCAACAGGTCTACTGGCTTTTGACTGGAATGCTGCAACTGATTCACAGGGACTCCCGGAAAATCAAGTATATCGGTTGGGTAATACTGGTCGTTGTAAGTTTGGATTTGGGTGAAGGCGTTATACGTTCCGCGATTCAGTGCCTTTTTGCCGCCCTTAATACGAGCGTTGCCCGTGCGCATAATCGGGAAGTAGTTGCACTGCTTGCGGTAAAACACGCAGATGTTTTCGGTCTGACGCAACGGCTGTTTCTTTGCGTTCAAGAAGCCGCGCGTATAATGCTTATTCCAAACCCACATATATTTGAAGTCCTTCAAATTGCTCATCACAAGTTGGGCAGTAAAAGGCATTGCCGAAAAGAGGACGATGGGCGCGTTCTCTTTTGCGATGCGGTAATACGCATCCCATACGTCCTTCATCGGCAAGGGGTTATCCCAATCGCAGTTTGTGATGCCATAAGGGGGGTCACACAAAATCAAGTCAACGCTTTCGTCCGGAATATCCTTCATCTATTCCAAGCAGTTTCCGTGCAATAGCTGCATGTTCACCATTCCTCCTTCTTGTTGGCGGGCACGATAAGTTGTGCATCAGCTCTTTCTCCTGAGCGGTCGGAGGCCGTTTCCATGCAAACCATGTGATGCCATAGTTACCGGCCACCTCTGTCCAATCGACACCGAGAACAGCAATAAAGTTCTTATCTGGACTCCAATCAAGGATTGCGACGACTGTATCACCGGAGTCAACAAACTGCACCCAAATTGGTGTATCCATTTTTCCGGAAGAAGCAAGTTCATCAAGCTCCGTATATGTGAACAGATTCTCCGACATTTCAATCCTCCTTGTTAAAATGAAATATAACATCAAGTCCATCTTCTGTATCAATCACATTATAAGGGTTCTTGAAATTCAAGTCGTACCCCTTAGGAAGACTGTAAGTTATCCGTTTGCCGTAGCCAGCAGAATCGCAGACGACGCTTGCTGGGGATGTTTTGGCAACAGTTGCGACGACACAAACGCCAATGGAAAGTATAAGAAGGAAAACGGTCAGACCAATCCAGAACTCCTTATCCATAAAACACCTCGATTATAACGAGCATATTCTTGACAATTGCAAATGGGCGAAGGTTTAGTGTTAAGACTTCGCAATTCTTCATTCTCCTTGGCGAAGATGCAAAGGAGAATGAAGAAAATAAACGCAAGGATCAGAAAGAATATGGCGATACGTTCACAAGACTTGGTATATCCTTCCATACTGAAATCTCCTTAATCCCACAAATCATAAAAGACATGTGCCAACTTTGCAAAGGCATCGTCTACTTCTTTCTGCTGTTGCTCTGGCGTGGGTTCGTCGTCATACTTGCCATCGAAGCGATTGCGAAGAACATCAAAGGAACGCGCAGTATCTAAGAGATATTTTCTCCAATCTTCTGGAGTATTGAACTCTGCATAGTCCTGCTTGTAACTGATGCCTTCCGTTGCAAGTTGACGAAGCATCTTGGGAAGAATACAGGAAAGATGGTAGCCCATGTCACACACGTCGTAATCGCAGAAGCCATGACGGATGCGCTGGCGGTACAGCTTGCGCATCTTATGTGGGGCGAAACCAAAGTGCTTAACGTTTTGCGGATTAAAGCTCATTACAGATTCCTCACTTTCTCTTGCTTATTCTTTATTGCGATATTGAGCACGTTTTCCATCAAGCAGGAAACGGTCATTGGGCCAACGCCGCCCGGGACAGGCGTCATATAACCAGCCACTTCAGCTACATCGGGAGACACGTCACCGACAATCTTGCCATCAATGCGATTGATACCAACGTCTATAACGACCGCACCGGGCTTAACCATATCCTTGGTAATGAAGCCTGCTTTGCCAACTGCCACGATGAGAATGTCTGCATTGCGCGTGTGCTGGGCGAGATTCTCTGTGTAGCTGTGGCAGATGGTGACAGTGCAGTCCTCGCGCAATAACAGTGCCGCCATCGGTTTGCCAACGATGTTGCTCCGCCCGATAATAACCGCCTCTTTGCCTTTGAGATTGATTCTTTCGTTAATCAATAACTCCATTATCCCACTTGGTGTACATGGAGCGATGTCGCGATAGGTCCAATGTGTCACAAGGGTTCCCATATTGACATCGGTAAGTCCATCCACATCTTTTGACGGCGAAATACGATTGAGCACCGCACGGCTATCAATCCCTACTGGAAGTGGAAGCTGTACCATGATTGCCGTGATGGAGTCCTTTTCGTTTAGCATCGCGATAGTGTTTGCCAAGTCGTACTGCGCCACCTTGCCTTTTATCTCTTCGTATGAATAGCTCTTCTTGATGACGATGCAGTCGATGTTGAGTTGAGCACAGGCTTGCTGCTTGCTGCGAACGTATACATCACCGGCAGTGTCAATTTCGTTTGAGTACATCGAAACGGTAATAATTGCAAGACATGGTTTCTTACCTGCTTGTCCACGCAGATCGCGCAGTTTATGGTAACGACGTTCAATTGCGAGTTTCTTGCCATCCATTATTTTTGCAGCCACATATATCACTCCGTTTCTGATTGTTCGTCAAGTATATTCTTCACAACATCCGCCGCTTTACGGAAGACAGTCTCGATGCACGTCACGCACACTGCGTTCTCATTCCATCGGAAAGGGAACAGCGGGCATAACTCTTTACGGCACGATTCTTCGATGGAGGGGAACTTGTTCTTGCTTCCACAGTAGGTAAGTGCCGCATAGAGGTCTTTTAGACGTGGCAAGTCGTTTGCCGCCTCTGAATACATGCTGTCCCATGCAAACATTGCTTCTTCTTCTGTTTCGCGCAAGAGCATAGCTTCACAATCACAACACTCAACAGCCCAAAGGGGTTGTGCGCCGTTGGGTCTAAATCTAATAATGTGCACGTTGTCGCTACCGCAGAAGGGACATTTGCGCAGCCACAATCCGTCCTTTTGCATTTTCTTTTTCCTCCGTTCTATCAAACCAATAAGAGTCAATTCAGGCGAATCCTTTGCTTGTGTTTGCCGCCATCATAGACGGTTAGGTAAGATTCATTTTTAACCGCATTAAGCGAAATTTCAAACAGCAGATGGTCTGGCGTGGATGCGTTCAGAAGCAGTTTCATGACTTGCGACGTTTCTCGCCGCCAGACAACATAGATTTCTTTTTCTGAAACCGCTCTCTGGTGGTACTCAGTCAGATAATTTGCAACTATCTGCTTTATGGTTGAAAGGAACTCCGCGTCCGTCATTCGTTTTATCCTCCGATGATACTTGTGTCAGGAAGAGGAGGAATCTCAACAGGCTTTGCCTCATCAGGGAAGCGCAAGCAAAAATCGCTTCTCTTAACGACACACTGCGGAACTCCGTCTTTCCAAAACACAAGCCCATAAATATTATGGAAAGCCAAATATGACATGATACCAGAGAAGGTGCGCGTGACATCTGCTGTAATCAGGTCGTCGCGGACGAGATGGTTCTTTGACAAGCCATAAGGATTGTCGTAAATATTCTTTCCAATGACAGTATAATGCCCATCTGGAAGCCCAACCGCATCGCGTTGTGCATTACGAATTACATCAGAAAGTTCAGCAAAGAGGCGGTCTTTTTCTTTTATAGCTCTATTATTGATAGGAACCAGCAATGGCATCCTATATGCTGTTGCGATTTGCTCTGCCAGATTATTCGGCAATTCGACCGCACCTTCCGGTATATCATGGCCGGGAGGATACTCACCGTATAGATACCCTTGTCCCGCAAGAACATATGCTCCGTATCCATCAAGCAGGACGGTTGCACTTCCTTGCCCCTTCATTACCCATTCATACCCCATGCGAACAAGAGGCATTGCATTCCACATATACCCGTTTCGATACTCGTGCAAGAACAAAGATGGAAGTCTAATCATATGCGTGTCTCCTTTATTCTGTGTACTTCTTTTCGATATGCCCAGCAGCAAGGACTGTGACAACAACAATGATTGCACAAACAAGAAAACCAATCCACACAGGGGCAAGCACCCAGCCCCACGACCACGAGATAACACCGCAAAGTTTCAGAACAATGAATGCAACTTGCAGCGCTCCCATGAAAGTGATTCCATCGCCAGTTGCGGCTGTATTTGCGTTGTTGCTCTTCATGCAGGTACTCCTTTCACATCAATATATTCATGCTGGATAAGCCAGCAGATACCAAGCGCAACGGCATCCGATTCATCGTCGAAGTCAAAGACAACGCCGCCTATATATAAAGGCAGCATGGCAGCGACTTCTTCTTTGGATGCCCGCGACTTTCCGGTCAGCGTCTTCTTGACGCTTGTTGGCGTGATTTCATCGAAAGACTTCTGGGTGTGTGTCCATGCGATGTAGTCAGAAACGCCGACCATCTTGAAGATGTTTTCTGTTTCCCTCGCGAAGCGATGGAATCCACGCTCACGCACGAGAATCAAGTCTGGGTCAGAATCAATGTAATAGGCAAGCTCCTGCGCATTCTCTGCAAGACGCTGACCGTGCGACTTCTTATTTCCTTCCGCCGAATGATGATCGACGGCAGACTTGCGGACGCACTCGACCGTCCGGGCTTCTGGATCACAGTGAAGGATACAGAAACCCGGACGATTCAGTGACTAATCAGCGCAAAACTACTTGATAAGATTACTCATATGTTCACATACCTTCCTTCCAGCATCTAACCGCCTCTCCAAGAAGGTCGGTCACAAGAATTGGTGCGCCCGTATGTTCAGATATATCTATAATGTATTCCGCTGTCAGAGGGGCAGCAGCTTCTTCAAGCGCAACATAGCGCTGCACGCAGTCTCTCGCTCTTGCCAAGAATAACATAGTGGCTTGTGTGGGCATATACTTACAAGCGCGGTCGATATACCAAAGTGCCTTTCGCAAGTCTTGCACAATGTCATCTTTGTAACCGGCGCGTGAGAGATACTTGATAGCGTTGCCCACACAAAATTCAAAGCCGATACCCAGCGACTCGATGTAGTCAATCGTCTCCATACCACCATGATTGTAGTGGGACGGATGATTGACGGCATCGCACTGTGCAGGTGTTTGTGTTACCGCTGTATTACGCTCCTGTGCTTCCGAATCCACCATTACGCACCTCCGTTGTGTTGTCGTCATCGAGCGTCAAGTAGGGAAGGATAATTCCCTGCACGAACTTCTGACCTTCGCTCAACTCCAGCTTCTTGTCAACAGTAAGACCGACAAGAATATGTCCTTCGTTGTCAGAATTGATGTAGTCCGCGTCCACAATGCCGACCGTGTTCAGCAGGCGAGTACCGTATTTGAAGGACAGCCCTGATTTAGGAACAAGCATCAGGAATGAGCCGTGTGGGATTTTTGCGCGGATACCAGTGGGGATAACGTAGCGTTCTCCGGGATAAAGGGTCATATCTTCCGGCATAAAGAAGTCGTACCCAGCAGAATCAGAAGTCGCTCGAGCAGGGAGTTTGATCTCGCTAACATCGGGAGGATTGTAATGGTAACTAACGTTATCATTCCACGCGTCATCGAAGGTTTCTTGGGACACATGAGAAAACTGGTACATAGAGCACCGTCCTTTCTTTATTATCATAGATTATAGGTGCGGGCCAGCCGATGTTTTTGTCGGCTGCCCCGTATTTTATTTTTTGGATTTCAAGTCTTCACGCCACTTAGAGAGCAGAAGCGGCGTGTATTTTACCCACCGCACGTTTGGAAGGGATACGGTAAGATGTCCACTGGTCTTGTGCGTATGATTCAATCGCGGATGATACTTGTTGATCCAATAGACGTGATACAAGAGCCAATCGGCTGGCGTCTTATAGACGCTGTAATCAATATGAGTCATCCTATCAATATTGATGCGTGTCTCATATTTGCGCCCATATAGATGACTCTTGATGCGAGTGCTTAAAGCCTGTTTTGTCTTGCCAATATAGACAATTTCATCACCGTAATAAATACGATAGATGAGCATATCCCCACGATGAGGGCGACTCTTTTCCTGTTTCTTGACGATATAGATTTCGCTCATTGATAGTCGCCTCCATTCCATAAGACAACAGAGACTGCCTTAATAGTTTTCTTCATATCAATGATGCGCTGGTTGGACGAACCACGAAATTGCAGACGTTTATCAGCAAGCAATTGCTCAAAGCGACCATCGACAAGAATGTCAACCTCTTTTAAGGCGATACAGAGAAAAACATTGGTAGGCACTTCTATCACTCGCTTAAGAAGTTCATCAAACGTATACCCGGTATATATCCATACGTTTTTACCGAGTTCATGGGCAATGCCTATAAGCCAACATGTCACACAAAGGTTTTCGTCGCATAAAGGTTCGCCTCCTAATATGCTTATCCCGGAAATATATGGACGAGAAAGGAGTTCTTTTATCTTTTTAGAGTCATCTGTATCAAACGGTTTGCCGTAGTTATAATCCCACAGCTCCTGATTAAAGCATCCGGGACAATGATGCGGGCAGCCGGAGAGGAAGACCCCGACGCGAACGCCGGGGCCATCGGCAATATCGAACTCTTTGATTTTCGCGATATTACTCATAGGTGCAGAACCCTTTCTTGTATTTCCTGTGTGCGCCCTTGATTCCAGAAATTGCTTCCTAAATATCCACATGTTCGGCGCACGACGTGCATCTTGTTTTGGTCGCGGTTTCCGCAGTTCGGACATTCCCAAACCAGCTTGTTATTTTCATCCTTGACAATCTGAATCTCTCCATCGAAACCACACACTTCACAGTAATCCGATTTCGTGTTCAGCTCGGCGTACATGATGGTATCATAGATATGTCGGAAGAGAGTCAAGACTGCCGGAATGTTATGCTGCATATTAGGAATCTCGCAGTAGCTTACTGCGCCACCGGGGGAAAGGCGTTGAAACTCAGACTCAAAGGTCAGCTTGGTAAAAGCATCAATCGGTTCGCGAACGCATACATGATACGAGTTCGTGATGTAATTGTGATCTGTAATCCCTTCGATAATACCGAAACGCTTTTGGAGCGCTTTTGCAAATTTGAAAGTTGTCGATTCGATAGGACTCCCGTAAACCGAGTAGTCAATATCTTCAGCGGCTTTCCATTCGCTGCACTTGTCATTGAGCAGCTTCATAACTTGCAATGCAAAGTCTTTGCCGCCGCCAGTATGAGATTCACCTGTCATATACTTGACACACTCGTATAAGCCAGCATACCCCAGCGAAATAGTGGCATATCCACCGACGAGAAGTCTATCAATCGTTTCGCCTTTTTCAAGACGAGCAAGTGCGCCATTCTGCCAAAGGATGGGTGCGACATCGGACGGTGTTCCGCGCAGACGTTCATAACGGAGACGCAATGCGCGATGGCAAAGTTCAAGCCGTTCATTGCATATTTTCCAGAATTTATCGAAATTCCCGCCAGATGATAGTGCTACATCCGGGAGATTGATGGTAACAACTCCCATGTTAAAACGCCCATAGTATTTATGTTTCCCCGGAACATAGTTCTTTGCCTTGGCAATGTTGCCGACACCAGCATCGGTAAATCGGTCGGGGGTTAAGAAGGAACGGCAACCCCAAATGTGTTCGTAAAAGCTCGCTAAACTTTTACCGCGAACGAATCGCTGCTCTATGTCACCATAGAAGTTCAGACTATATCACATTCTCTATTATAGAGAATCTTGCCATTTCGAGCGCCAATCGCTTGCGCCCTACATCTTTCGATTAGTCGTTAGGCTTTTATTGCAATCACAAGGTATCTCTGTTCGATATTGGTATTGCAACTTTAGCACGGTAAGTTATCTTTATTAAAAGACTTTCTCCGTTTAAGCAAGTTTTCTAATATCGTCGCCGATATTAGGCACAGGTTTGTTTATGCAAGGGTACACATCCCCGGACTTCAACTCGCGCATTATTTTGCGAGAGATATAATCCGGAACCATTCGCTTCGCAGTGCACTTCGCCGCCAGCTCTGTTAAATAATAATAGGGAGTTCCCGGCTCGATATTATTATCATCCAGCGCGTAGATGAGTTTCGGGAAGGACGTTGTTACCCAGACGCCCTTTTCATTTTTTACACCCTGAATGCGCTGACGAAGAACCTCTTCAATAATGAGGGCGAGGTCGGCTCTCTGTTCTTCCGGTGCTTCGTTGATGTCCGCATAGACAGTCACAAACGGTGCTTGTCCGTTTGTCGTCATCAGTGTAATAATCTGGTATTGAAGTATCTGAACGCCGCGCCTTATATCATCCATGACCAGTCTGTTGATGAAGTTATCAAATTCTTCCGGAGTGAATTTCGGTGAAAGGTCGAAGAAGGCACTGCGGAATTTCTGACGAGAAGACTCAACAAACGGCGCGAGATGTGTCAGCGTAATCGTCTGCCCACCGTACTGAGAAGACGCAACCTGCGCGACAATCTGCGTCGCGATATTACAGGCTGTGGAAAAAGTGTGCGGCTTTTCAATCAACGTATTGCTGATGATTGTGCCATTTTGAAGCATATCATCAAGGTTCAGCAGGTCACAGTTGTGCATATGCTGTGCAAAGTAATCCGCGTCATGAAAATGAATAATTCCAGCGTCATGTGCATCCATGATGTCTTTCGGCAAGAGCAATCGTCGGGTAATATCCTTGCTGATTTCGCCCGCCATATAGTCACGCTGTGTCGGCAGGATACCCGGATTCTTGTTGCTGTTTTCCTGCTTGACTTCCTCATTCATATAATCGACGATTCCCAAAATCGCGCCGTCTATTATATTCCCCTTGCGGCGAAGCGCATGTTCATACCGATACCGGATGTATGCTTTCGCAACACCGAAAGCACCAGCTTCCATCAGTTGTGTTTCGACGATTTCCTGTACATCCTCGACGTTTGGCATATGAGGCATTGCCTCGCAGTCTATGATGACACGATGCACAACCTTATCAAGCGCGATGTCGGATAGTCTGCCGTATGAAGGGACTGATTCGTTCGCCTTCATAATTGCATTCCTGATTTTTTCAGGTTGGAACGGCACTTCTTCGCCGCTCCTCTTAATTACATTCATTTGGATTCCTCCTTATCACTTGCTTTGAAATTGTAAACGGGTTTCAAAACATCAACAATCGTAACCGCACCACCTTCAAGGTCTGTGATGACGTCCTTAATAATTTCAGCGGGCTTATAAGCAATAGGCGCTTCATCTTTAGTCCCTTCGCAAACAGACGAGGAATAGATGCCATCCATGCTTTTCTCGTATGTCTCCATTGAGATAGACTCTTTCGCCTTCGCATGGGACATAACTCGCCCAGCGCCGTGAGGAGCAGAAGCGTTCCACACCGCATTCTCTTTTCCGACGCACAAAAGCGTTCCGTCTCTCATGTTCATGGGGATGACAAGGAACTCGTTTCCACGAGCGGCCACCGCGCCTTTTCGGAGTATGACATCGCGAGGATCAATGTAGTTGTGGGGAGTATCTATCTGCGTTATGGCTTGCCAACCCATAGCATCTATGATGATGTTGCAGATCTCTTTGCGATTCGCTGCCGCATATTCTTGGCAAGTTGTCATATCATCGAGATACAGCATCATGTTGCGTCCAGACAAATGAGCATATTCCTTCGGGACGGGTGCTTCTTTGTGGCGCTTAATATAATCGTTGATTTCTCGCTGGCGACCTTCCTGCTTTAACTTCTCGATTTCAACCGAAAAGTCATGCTTGTTACAGGTGCGATAGGCGAGGTCTTGATAATAATCTGCAACCTGCTTGCCAAGGCAGCGACTGCCTGTATGCACGACCAACCAATAATGCCCATAGGAATCACAATCCAATTCGATGAAATGGTTGCCTCCTCCTAATGTCCCCAGCGAACGACATGCGCGGTCTGTATCCACATGTTCTTTACACCATGCGTCAAGAAGTATGGTGAACGCTTTCATGTAAAGACCAGAAGTATAGTCAGCTTCGTCGCTGGAATCGTCAGACTCATCAGGCTCATCATGAACAGCAAATCCGCAGGGGATTTTCTCACGGATTACGCGGTCGAGTTTCTCCAAATCAACATCCCCTGCAATCTGTACAGCGCGTACACCGCAGCCAATATCGACACCGACGAAGTTTGGGATAACAGCATCGTGAATCGTCATGGTTGTGCCGATGGTGCATCCTGCTCCTGCGTGGCAGTCGGGCATGATGACAATATTGGATTCCTGCAAGCTCTTCAAGTTGCACATCGTGCGAACCTGTTCAAGCGTTGCTTCATCCACTTCGCCGTTCGTCATGATTCGCGCCGTATTATATTTCCCTTTGACCGTAAGCATTAAGTATCCTCCTTGCTGTTCGCTTGCTTCTCTTTTCGGGCGGCTTGTGCTTTCTTCATTCTTGCTCGCAGTTCTTCTCGCTGCTCTTCTGTCAAGTCGCGCGGCTTATATACGCGCTTCTTGAAGCTGAAAGACAGGTACTTTGCAGGCATCTTGATGTACAGGCAGCCGTCATTTGTTTTGGTGTCACCCTTGACAATGAAATCACCGTGGTTACTGCGGATAAGTTTCTGCAACTTGTTGATAATCGGTGGATAGTCTGTGGATAAATAGAGAGTATTCTTGTCGTTTCCAGTTTCGATGCAAACTTCGTAGTCCATTTTGCGCCTCCTATATACACGCACAGATTTTATTCGTCCCATCCTTCATCAAAAGAAGAACGGATATACAGACCGCATTCACACTCGCCCGTGTCCTCGAATGTGGAACACGGACATTTATTCTTCTTCGTGGACTTGTCTTTATTCAGGCAATATCCACCGTTCGACTTGATGCGCTTCTTCTATCCCTTCGCGAAAGCATCGTCCGGGTTCACCATGTATCCTTCTTTCATCACACCGCACCTCAATTTTTCACGGAATAGAAGAACTCGCGGGTACAGTAGGGAAGCCATTGGTGAATCTGCCGAAGCATTTCTTCGATGCAGTCCCGGAGTTCCGGCGCGGCATGGGAGTTCTTATCGCGCTCTTTAACGATGTGTGCGAACTCCGTGCAGTTGCAAGCGAACGTAAAGTTAGAGGGGATGGAAAGCATCAGCAGACCACGCGTCACGTCATGGTTTTCAGCATCAGCTTCCTTGACGTAGCCATTCGCAACGCGCACATACTTTGTGCCGTCTTTTCCTTCGACTTCTTTCGGCAGGTCAATCTTCAAGTGGGAAAGCATTTCATCCGTCGTGATGATTTTGTCGTGATACCAATCCGATTTCTCCGCGCCATAATTGGCAAGGCGGGTGCTGGAACGGATAATTCGATTATCAAAACGCTTGGCATGAGAATCGAAATCATCCTGCGCGCCACGGTGCAGTCCCTCGACGGTGAAGCGGAAGTCGATGAACTTGCCCATCGTGATATGAAGCGGCGCCCACTTAAAGAGAGGAATCAGCAGTTTCTTCATTTCGTCGTCCGGTTCTTCGCGAATCAGCTTGCCGTGACGGTCGAAATTGCGCTCATAGATCTCCATGATGCGCTGCTCTTTTTCGCGCGTCCATGTACGCTTAGAAAGGTACATGGACACAATCGCTTGCCACAAGCCGGAAATTTCATTCAGATAAACCTTCATCGTCTTCTCCTTCGTCTTCGTCCTCGTCATCCATTTCTTCGACCGCTTCTTCTTCCTCGTCGTCATCATCATCTTCATAAGGATTTTCGGGCGGCATATAATCATCAATGCCTGTATCCGTAGACGGGAGAGAGGTCAAGCGGCGCTGAAGCGTAGCAACGGAAATATGGGAAGCCATGACTGTGCCTTCATCAAGAATCAGGTACGACTTTATTTTCTTCCCATGTGTCGCGTCGATGTACTTATGAGCGCGGCGGGAATACTGTCGGTACTTACGCCCGGTTTCTGTGCCATACTGAATGACGGCAATGACGTGGTTTGCACACACCACGTCGCCCAAGCCCACATGAACAAACTTCAAATCTGCCATCGTTATCACTCCTTATACTTCAGCAGAAATTTCTTACTGACATTCTTGAACGAAATGCCCTTCTCATAATTGCGGAAGACAAGCCCTTCGCGCAGTGTTGGATAAAGCGCGGATTCTCCGTCCGCAAAATCCTTCAGTTCCTCAATTGTAGCGGGGAGATAATATTCTTCGGAAATCAAGGGAACCCACTTCATGCCGTATTCCTCGACAATTTTCGCCGCCTTAATACTATCTACACGCCCGCTATTCTGGGTGATAAGGTTGAAGCAATACAGGTCAGGCGTATCAACATGATACTTATTGCCCTGCACACCAGGTGCGATACATTCACCCTGAATGCAAACCCAATCAGACCTATCGTCGCACTTCTTCAGCAGCGACAGAAGCACTTCCTTTATATGATAGCGCTCCGCAACAGACCAGTAAGAAGAGTTATCCTTCAAACGCTGATAATTGCGGGAGTAAACGCTGAAATCATAGGTCGTATACAGTCCGCGAAGATGTTTGTGGCGCTCCAAAAGGAATGTTCCGGATTGACCGTCTACCTTCTCGTGGACTTCATAGGGGATGTCGCGGCGGCCGAAAATCCACGGCAATCCTTCACACCGGGATTCGTCTGTCTTTGCAATAAAGACCGGGAAATCAAGACGAACATCCTGCGAAAAACGCTTCATCAGCGCTCTTGTCAACGGGAAACGATACAAAAAGCCACGGAACTTATTTCGACTTTTTCCGCCCTTAATAGCACCTTTGGTCTGCGGAATATCTTCCGGCGGTTCGTACTTCGTGATGCCAAGGACGTCGGTCACATTATCCCCTTCGCTATAATTGGCAGGAGGAAGAATACTGACGGGCATACACAAGCCCTGCGAAATGACACCAGCCATCTTTAATGTCTTGACGCGGAACTTTCGCGCTCGCATGAACTCAAACTCCGGCTTTTCCGGGAGAAGAGAATCAATCTCGAAAAACACGCACAAATCTCCAACGGCAAACTGGTCGTACCGCACAATGACGCGCCAGCCAAGAACGTGTGCCAGACCAATCTGGTCACGGTCAGGGATAGGGTCTATGGCAGCAATCTTCTGAATAGTAGCAAGTTGTCTCACAACTTCTTTTCCTTTCTATACTGTGTCGTATCAACAAAAACATTTTCTGCAATCGCCCCATGAGGGAGGAAGAGCGTTTCCAACGGGGTCGGCGGCGGTACTGGGTGCTTCAACCGCTCCAACAGGGCAATACATTCGCACAGACAGTCTGTAATCAGACAGCGAGAACTGGGCAAGTCTCGCGCGAAAGAGTAACAGCCCGGAATGTCAGGGGCGACAACGCGAACGCTGTCATGTCCCCTGATGTAGTAAACAGGATAATTTGCTTTCACAAAATCGCCTCCTTATAATACTTCGTACATATCGAGCCACATGTCATGCACGCCCGGAATGATTTGGGATTTACCGTTGACGTAACGGTAGGCGGGTGTTGGCTTCCACGCAACAATCCGGATGATATTCCCCTGCTCAATTTTGCGCTCCTTATATAGCGGCTTCTTGATTTTCATCACACCCGTTGTGCCTTTCGCAAGGTTGAAGAGCTTGACCTTCGGGGAATACTTTGTGTCTACTTCCAGCACCGCGAACAAACCGTTCTGGTTAGGGTAGAGGTGACGAGGTTCACCGAAGGTTGCGATGTCAAAGGGGACGATGGCGGACATGGGAATGTCTTCATCAGGCTGTGCCGCTTCATATTCACGAAGCAGTTCCATCCGCTTGCAGATGGTGGTATCTATGAGGTTCTTTGTTATTTTGTTCTTCCCTTCCGTGAATTCCAGATAAACGCTCATGAGCTTTCCGGCTTTGCCAAATGCGGAAAAATAATCCGCCCAAATTAAGGTTCTTAGGACGGTGGCGTTCAGCGCACCCGGAAAATTTTGCGCCCTATAGAGGAGGTCTACAAAATACTTCCCGGAGAAATCAGAAAGGGAAAACAGCGCTTCGGCATCCTTTAGCCCGACATTTTTAAGCGAAGCAAGGGAGTCGGAAATTGCATGATGCACTTTGTCGATGTAGTAATCGCGATTGTCCTGACCGAATTTTGGGTGCGTCAGCGTGATGTGCAGACGCTTTGCGAGGGCCTTGCCAACCATGATGTCGTCATCATTCGCTGCGCAGGATAGGTAGGCGGCGATGAACTCTTCTGGGTAATAGTGGCGATAGTAACCGCAGAGGTAGGAGAGAAGAGAGTAGCCAATCGCATGATTATCGGTTATCCTTGCTGTTTCCAGCAGGCCAGACTATATCATTATCTGATTCGCATCAGATACGACGCGCTTCCATCCGTTGCAACCCGGATGTACTTCCTTGCGGAATAGTCGTTACACCACAATGAACTTTTGAAACGTAGACCCATCGTGTGTGTGCTCCTGTATTTCGTTTACGAAATGGGATAGTCAAGTTCATTATGGCACGGGGTTCGCATATGCTTCTGCACTTAGCATCCCCCGTTAGCAGAGCTGTCACGCTCCACACCGCTTTGCAATGCGTTCACGTCGTTTTACATAATGCGTCACCGCATTAAGGGGCAAACCATTCACCCAAAACTGTAAGCACTGGCATCCTCTATAACTTTCAAGAACTCTTTTGCCTCTTGTTCAGCAACATCTGGCGGCTTGTCCGATGTGTCACGATATCCTTTCAGTATAACAGGAAGTGCTTCATCCACCTGCTCCTTCTTTTTCTTCGTGATTGCTCGACGAATTGTATCTGCGTATGCGGCAGACAAACCGCAAACACGTTGGAGGAAAGAAATCGTTTGCTCCTGATACGCAAGGTATCCTAACGAATCTTTTAGAACTTCATCTATAAGTTTCGTCGGATTGTGATGAACCTTTCTCGCCAGCAAATCATCTCGATAGGAAGCGCCAGAAGGGCGGATAGCGGCAGTAACGATTGCGATTTCTTCAACGCTTCTCGGTTGAAATCTTCGCAAGGCATCCGCCGCAAACTCTGATTCAAACTGGAAAATGGCAGACTGGTCGCAGCATATGTCATCCCAAACGGCAGCATCATGGAAGTCAATCTCGTGCATCCGGGGGTAATGCTTCCCAGCGAGCTTACAGCACTTGGCAATGACTTCAACCGTTTTCAAGATGAGCAGGTCGTACTTGACCAGCATCACATCGTGTGCCTCGTCCATGTTGAGAAGCAGACATTTTTCGCCGTCCTTATTAAAGACGCCCCAGTTATCATGCAGTGCATCACACGAGATGACCATCCCGGCAGGATGAACCGACTGCGAAACCTTTGTCCCGATGATACCATCATAATAGCGGAACAGGTCGGGGTACTGCTTCATTGCCGTCTCCGGGTTGTCCTTGTAGCCCTGCTTAATAGAAGCGAGAATTGCTGGGCGATAAGGATTCTTCGCGTCGTAAGAAGCCGACTTTTTGAAATGACCTTTCTCGTCGAACTTCTCTGGAAAATTCTGACGCTCCCACTTGATAGCAAGACCGCCGCCGCAGTCGTCAATAAAACTCAGGTCAGCAATTGTACCGTAGGATGAGACGCGAGCACAGTGCTTTTCACCGAACTTGTTGATGATGTACTCGAAGATTTTCGGGCGGTCTGCTTCGATGCAGTCAACGTCGATGTCGCCAAGTTCAATACGATTCTCATTACAAAATCTGGAAAACACCGTGTGATACTCAACGGGATTAAGGTCGATGATTTCAGAAACGTAAGCTACTCTGGAACCGCCGACCGAACCACGGCATGGGCCAATCGGGATATTGTTGCTTCGGCACCATGAGATGATGTCTGACATGGAGAGCATAAACCCAGACATGTTCGTCTTGTGAAAGGCTTCTAATTCTTCCACGATGTCACGCCGGAATTCTTCTTCCTGCGAGCGGGGGATAACCCCTTTCTCCAGCTTATCGTCAAACATTTGCCATACGATTTCGCGGAGCTTCTGTTCGTCGTCCTCCGGCGTTCCATAGAGGATGGGGTACTTCGGGGTCTTGTCCAGCTTGAAATCAACGACCGAATCCGCCATCCGGTTTGTGTTCTCGATAGCTTCCATGTACGCCCAACGAGGAATGGCATTTTGTTTTTCGTATGCAGCGACAAGTTCATCGTATGCCTTCCACGTCAGGTCGAAAGAATCTTCCCCTTCGTAGTGCTGCCCTTTATACTCCATTAGGATGTCGCGGCACTCAGCGTAATAGGCGTTTAAGCTGTGTGTGTCCGTTCCTGCAATCAGTGGCTTCCCAGTGCGTTTGGAGAGGTTGAACAGATAGTGGTTATAATCTGCCTGCCCCGGCACATTATGATGCTGTATCTCGTAGTAGTCATACGCATTCGCCAGCACCATATATTGTGGATGCCCGTGCGGGAGCTTGTTGAGAGGGGACTGGATACAAGCGCTGATTTTGATGACGTTCGGGCTGATAGATAGAAATTCATCGAAGGTGATGCGATTGTTGTAGTACATATGGTCTGTTCTGGTGGACAACTCAATCAGACGGTTAATTTCCACAACGCCCTCAAAGTTCTTTGCCAGCAGAACCGTATGGTAATTATCGCGCACCTTGGGTTCGAGACGTTCCGTCAAGTAAATCTCGACCCCGTAGATGAATTTCAATCCATACTTTTCGCAAGCCATCTTTTTCTCAACCCAACCGGATGGTTTGCCGTGCTCTGTGGATGCAATGGCTTTCATGCCTTGCGAAGCTGCGAGTTTGACATAATCTGCAAACTTTGTGCAGCTATCCAGAAGGGAGTAATCGGAGTGCAGATGGTATACGGTATAGGTCATTGTGTAACCTCCGATTGTAATTATTCACAGAAACTATAACAGCACCACGGGCAACCTGTTATCAATTTCTTTCCAGCCACTTCAACGCTATATCCACGGTCTGGCTTGTATATGTTTCGGCGGCATCTATAACAGCATCCGTTGCGAGGCGCGAAGTAGGGCAGATGGTGTTCGTCGGTGTACTACCGTTGCTTTTCTGCTGCCTATGCGGGGTCAAAGATTTCTTCTACTTCTTCTGTCACAGAATCTCATCCATCCTCTCGACGATTACGTCGCAGATACCATATTTCAGGCAGTCTTCCGCGCTGATGTCCCAGTCATTATTGCGCTTTTTTTTGAGCGTTGACGCAGGAATCTTCGTGTGGTTGAGTATGAACGAACGCATCCTCGACAGCTCCTTCTGATAGCTATCTGCTTGGTCGAGAATCTTCACGGCGTCACCCTTAATAGAGCCGCTGCCCTCATGAATCAGTACATGAGCGGACGGCATCATGAAACGCTTGTGTCCAGCGATAAAAATGATGCCTGCCGCGCTTGCCGCAAGCCCCATGTTGACGACATAAACAGGAGTTACAGATGTCTTGATGGCATCAATCAACGCCCACATCATATCCGCATCGCCGCCGTAGTTCTCGATATAAATCCAGATAGGCTTCCGTTCCTCAATGGGAATATTTGCCTGCTGGTCTTCCATATTGAAAAGCATAATCAACCGAATAAAGTCGAGTACGGTTTCGTCCACCGAAATATCGAACCAGAGCTTTCGATTCTGGAGCATCTTGTAATAATTCAGAATTTCAGGTTCAGGGAATGGCCCATTAGAGGGCAAACCTTTTAGGAGGCTGCCCAAGTCAATCGAAGTATTCTGTGTTTCAGACATTTTATTCACCTCTTTCATTCTGTCCACGGTTCGTCTGCAACTTGTGCGATGAGCGAACGATGGCATGTATTCAAGGAGCAAAAAGCAAAACGCGGATTACCCGTGCTATGGAAGTGCTTCATGCAGGACAGAAAGCCGGAAGCATGTTGTGGAATATCCACCTGAAGCTGATGACCAATCACAATTACCTTTGACCCTTCGCAAATTCGGGTCAGCGTTTTGCGAAGTTCAGATACCGTAAAGTTCTGGGCTTCATCGACGATGACAATTTTCTTGCCGTGTCCGCCGATATTACAGCCGCGCAGGAATGTGCCTGTCTCTGCGGTCACAAAAGCATATCCTTCCTTGTCACTTTCAGGTGTAATACCTTTGATTGCCTTATCAGGATATTCATTCGCGATTTCCAGCGCCTGATAAAGTCCTGTCATATAGGGCAGATTTTTGGTAAACATATCGCCGGGGATATAGCCTTGACGCGACTCAGCATTTGCCGCGACAATATAGTTGATGCCGTCGCACAAACCGTAGTGGTACATCAGCACGGCAGTTGCAACGGCAATTGTCGTCTTGCCTGTGCCAGCGCGAGCATCTACAAACACCGCGTCAATATCAGGGCTGTAGATGGCATTACGAAACGCAATCTGTTCAGGGTCAAGCTGAAGTCCAAAGAACATATGGTCATCCAGCGTTTCAGGAACATCAGCATAGTCAATTGTTCGCTTCTTCTTCGGAGGCATTTTTTATTCTCCTTTTGACTTAATGTGGAATTTTTAGGTAAGACAGGACGGTATCAAGTCCCAAACCATTTTCATCAGGCGGCCGCATACAGAACTCGTACTGTTTGGGATGAGACTCTTTCATCCGCTGGAATCGGTTCGGCTGTTTCTCTACTTGAGCGCCGAACATACAAAACATACAGCCGGTGCGCTTTAAGCCTGTCAATTCCAGTTTGCCATTGCTGTCTTCTATGATGTCACCATAGACAGACGCGATGGGCAAGTTGCGCGACTTGATGTATTGAAGGATGTCTTGCTCTGTCCAGATGGACAGGGGGTGGAATGTGGGCGGCGACTATAAAAAGCATTGCATCCTGTGCGCAGCCATGCTTCCGTCCGTCGTTGTGATTCACAAGCCAGCGTTCCAATATATGGATAACGCCCTGTTCGCCGCTCATATAGTATCACCGGACGCTCCTTCATAATGCCGCAGCACTTTTCGGAGATCAGGAACGGTGCGTCAAGCAGGGATGCGTAGCGAGAAAAACGAGACGCGATGAATTGACTATTCGTGCCGTCAACTGTCTTCCCTTTTAGTTTGTTCGTCGCCCACGTCGCGCTGCCTCAATCAGACTGGCAACATCTTTTGAAATCACAGGATAACCATGCGTTAAAAGAACTTCCTTGAAAGACTTCTCCGGCGTTAAACGAACGACGTCCGGTTTTGATAGCGCATGTTTCCGCACCTCTGGATACTCCAACCCGGTATCCACAAACACGCGAGGAACGTCCGGGTACATCTCATGCACAAGATGGTCAAGCACATCACTGTCTTTTCCGCCGGAAACAGAGACGAACATATCACCTTTGAAACGCTTGTAGGCATCCTGAATACGAGACATAGACATGGTTACTTTTGCCTCCAATGGCAGTGCTTGAAACTGCCGAAGGTCATCTGTTGTGTATACATACGAGGGCAAAAATCAACACCTCCCACCTCTTTTACTTATATATAAGTGCTGTTTTTATGGCTCATTTGTCGGTTCGATGAAGATTCTCTGCGTATTTTTTGAGGAGAAACAACATCTTTTTCTCACCGAAATCGCGGCACATAATAGAAACAGTTTCAGGGCGAATGCCGTAGGATGCACATTCAGCAGAAATACGCTTCGCCCATGCAGGTTGAAAATGGGAAGCCCTATTATTCCGATTTTTATTCAACATTTTTGCCGCCTCCTATATATGTGTGTCAAATACGACGATGTGCGTCGCGGTTATTGTGTTCGCATAGAATTTCGTCGATGTTGAACCGCTCTGCATTTAATCTCACGGCAATGAGAATGACAATAAGAACAAGAAGTATCAAAAGCAGCACGTTTTCTGGACAAAACATAAGCCATTCCTCTCTTTATTGTTCGTAAGTTCGACGGAAGAAACAACTTCATCGCCCCACACATCCCAGCATTCGTGTTTCTCTCTTGCGAAAAGCTCTATGCGAGGCGCATAGCTGACTTTTTCAATCATTTTACGCATTTCTTCCGGCTTTGCACTGTGGATTCCTTTGGGCGAATAGAAGCCAGTCACACCTTGCTGACGTTTTCCGTCAATGATTTTATACGGGGGGGCGATTTTCGACCGAGCGAAGATACAATGTTCCGTTATCCCCCGAAAGTATTGCCCCAATCCCATTTTATCTTTGAGCCATGTAATCGTGGTGACGTACTCAAAACCCCAAGCCTCGACTACTTCCAACGCGTCCGGTAAAAAGTTGTTGGTCGTCCACAAATACAGGTGGCATCCGTCAGGGTCGGCGAGGTCGCGGACAGGAAGTGCCTTGATGTCGGCTGTGCGCATCAAAGAGTAATGCCTGTCCGCGCCGCGCTTGATTTTCCCTCCGCCCTTCTCCATCCACGGAGGGTCGGCGTAAATGGTTTTGTACTTCTTCGTCATTGCTTGGCATCTCCTTCGCTTAAAGTTACTCCAAACAAATGTCTCGATAGCGATAAGCTACTCTATTCTCTGCGTAGTACACATTGTAGTCGTTCTGCTCGATGTAATACCAACGCTTCTTGTGACCGGCTTTCAAGAAATCATGCAGGTAGTATTTTGTCTCGTAATTGTCACCAACCAATTGACGGAAGGATAGCTCGTCAATATCGTCACTATTTTCAACGTAGTCAGCGATTGCTGTGACATCTTCCTCCGTCATGTCGGAAGTCACTACGAAAACTGCACGGTTATATTGATGACGGTCGTGATGATAGATTTTGTACAAGTCACTAATCGAGCGGCAATGGAACACAATCCGATTAAAAGCACTGCAAAAATATGGATTTTCGTTAAAGTAAGACGTGTGTAGTTCCATCCAGCAATTATATCGAAAACAAATAGCAAGTGCCTTGTCCCACCAATCGGTATGTTCCCTCCAATTGAATAAGGGGTCGCCGCCTCCCGAAAAGGAAACGCAATTGCATCGGTTATTTTCAATCGCGTTGGCAAGGCAATCAAGTCCAGTTAAGGTGGTCTTTGGAATTTTGAGATTATTATTTTTTACAATACAATATGGACATGTATAATGACACCCAAAGTTGGTTATCACACTGAGAAATTTATACATTGTCAGCCTCCTCTTTTAGCCACCATCTCATGACTTCCTCGCCGTTATGCCAGTCGCCGGGGCGCTTTTCTTTGCGGTTTGCAATCATGCGATCAAATGCGCGGACGTACAGCGCACGGAATTTCGGGAATCGCGCAAATTCCTTCCTTTGTTTCGCCCCCCCAGCCATAGGACAGCCGATACACCCGATTCTTTTGAAGCCCTCATCGTACAGGCTGCAGTGCGGGACTTTCAAAATGTTGTCAAGAAAATCCCAAACGTCTTCGTCTGTCCAATCGACGATAGGATTCAGCAGCGTCTTCTGCGTCCGGTAGCAAAATTCCGCAAGACGGCGATTCTCGTCGTTATCCTCGTTCATCACAAGCGTTCCAGATTTGGAAACTTCATATTCTACGCCCAGCTCATCCGCCTTTTTTTGCGTTGTTTTTGGCTTGCCTGCGATAACCACCATGCCTTGATTTGCCTTGCGCCGTTCTGATTCCGCCCAGCGCACGCCAGTCATGACCATCCTGCCGTCTCCGTTTGTTTCTTTCAGTTCGGCGCAGCAATACCGCGCAATGCGTGTCGGCGGCATTTTGTGCTGTAAGATTAGTGTCCACATACTGATGCGCTTGCCGTCCTTATCGTGTGGAATGTCGAAAATCACGTCCGGGTAATGCTCACGGATGAAGTAAATCAGCTCTGGCGGGTCTACGCTCGTCACATGATAATGGGCTTCAAATTTCACGCCTGCCATCTGCGCCAGATGGTAGATGCACTGACTGTCCTTGCCGCCGGAAAAGGCAAGGAAGTACCCTTCCGGCGGCTCAAAGGATTTCAATCGCTGGATGGCAATGTCCAGCTTTGTGCGGATTGTACCATCCGTGCCGATAATCTGCTCCATCAGCATTTATCTTCCTCCTCTGCCGTCGCAATCTGCGCTTTTGCCAGCTCGATTGCCAACAAGTACGTCTTTTCATGCTTTGTGCCTGCGTGGACTTTCTTGACTTTTGCAGCGAAGTCGTCAATCGTGCCGTTGAAGCATCCGCAGGATACGTATATTTTCCCATCTGCACCACGGTAAAAGGTGGTTGTGTCGTTACGGCTACCGATTGCGCCGATGGTGATGCAATCAGACGACTTCATTACACGCGCATTTCCACTCACCCACGCATTTCCACTCACCCACGCATTTCCCGTTACACGCGCCGCGCCCGTCACACACGCATTTCCTGTCACACATGCCTCGCCCGTCACGCGCGCCGAACCAATCACACGCGCCGAATCCATCACCAACGCCTTTCCCGTCACGCGCGCCGAATCCGTCACCAACGCCGTGCCTATCACACACGCAGAATTCGCCACCCAAGCCGCGCCGTTGTGTGAAAGATTTTCCTCTGTTTCGAGCCATCCTCCCATGTCGCCGCTTTTAATCTCGTATTCCGGGATGTCTCGCACTGCACGGATTCGATGCAATATCTTACGGCCGATGTATTTCACTTCGCCAGTAAACTCATACTTTTTCATTTTTGTTTTTCCTCCCACGGCGTGTCCCTCATCTGCTGCTCCGTCGGATTCCTCATCCAGCAGCGCCATGTCTTGCCGTATTCCTCTGCCTTTACAAAAACCGGTTTTTTAATCAGAATTTCATTGAAGTCGAAATTTACATAGACACCATCACGAGAGGCACGTCCTTCTAAGATTCCCGGAAGGCTTATCAGATACACAATCTTTTCTTCCAGCCAGCAGACGTGATTATAGCCGTCCTCGTTTTGCCTTGCAATTTCCAGCACTTCATCCAGCGTCAGCACCCGGTTAGGCTCTTCATACAGCCTCATAGCCTTTTCATAGGCTTCTTCTAATGTCTTTTCGACACTTTCCGTGCTTGTCTTACAGCCTCTTGCACTCGGAGACATTGCATTGCAGTGTTTACAATAAAACTGCACATCGCAATACTTCATTGGATAATCAAAATGATATTGCATCTCCCATCCGCAGTACGGGCATTTCGGCATCGGCTTTTTCTCACTCATTCCCGTCCCCCCATTCTAATTCCCGTTCCTCTTGCGTCGGCTCTTTCCACCAAAATCGAATAGCTGTGTGCTTTGGGTACACTTGCATCAGCGTCACATGCCCGTCGCAAATTCCGTCTTCGTTGATGACGACAACGTAGTCATGACCTGCGTACCTTTTCAGCCAGCAGCGCCACGTCTCGCCGTAGGTGTAATCGGCGTACCATGTGCGGCTGCCGTCGAAATACATACGGTGACTTCCATGTTCCCAGCGCGTTACCTTCCGCGCACAGACGCACGGCTCGTCGTCTCCGTTGTTATCTTCAATCCATACGAGCGTTCCTGCGCTGATTGCCAATTCCTCAAGTGACAGCACACGGTTTTTGTACTCATTCATCCTCTTCGTCCTCCTCCGGCGCTTCCGGGTACGGCATCCAGTGCGTGATGCTCACAGGCTTGTAGTCGTATGCTTCGTCCAAAAACTCATTTGCATCTGGACAAAAATACAACGACGGATAGTTTAACCTGCTCTCTACATCAAATCCGATGACGTGCGTTCTATTTAGCGGCAGCACATTGTCCGCGGAAAACCATCCCGGCGCACGGCGATTCCACTTTTCCGCCGCTTCTTCCGCCGTTGCCGCTTGAACATCTGCTTGCGTGCACACGCAAAAAACACTGAATACTTTCGACAAAACCCCAATAACCTTTTCTCCGTCGCGACACTCCCATTCCGGGGAACAGTACGTTTTCGCCTTGCGCCCGCAGAACGGACACGGTTTCAGTTTTGACTTCAGTTCGGAAATATTCGCACTCATTGTTTCCACCTCTTTATTCACTCGCGCCGCAGTTTGTCTTCATTGATGTTCCAGCAATGCCCTGCTTGACCTCTACCTCCAGCATCATGACCCCAAATGTCATCATCAAATTCCACGGCATAATTAAATGGAGCAAAGTCATTATTCCGTTTGAGAATTTTGCCATGCTTATTGTAGACAAGATGATTGCTCACAACATAGTCACAAACGACTCTATCTCCGATGCGGAACTTATCATAATTATTTGCCTTTGGCTCTCTGGAAAACAGTCGATTGAAAGCGACTGTTGCACCGAACTTGAAGTTGAACTTGTCTGCCGGATTGTAGCGTGCGGTTGCGCTCTTAATTTCTTTGCCATTGATAATCATCCGTACAGTTGTCGTCTTACCGTCACAGTCAATGGTAATGCGATACGGAGAAGATGGAACAGCTTCGCCTAAATCAATGTCTTCAAAGTCCGCAATGAGTAGTCCTTTTTTAACGCAATAACGCACATCATCCCAGTTGACGGCATTCTCGCTCCGAATAAAGAAAACCGCAGGCTCTATCAAACGGGTCACTGCATCTGCTATGATATGTATACCGCGAATTGCAGAGCCTCCATAATGCCATGAAATCCCATTTTTATCACATGCCACTAAAAACGATTCTGCATTTTCTTTCTTTAGACGAACAGCAATAGGTTTCTCGATAAAATCCTTCATGGTATACTTCATAACAATTACTCCTGTTAAATCATAGGCCATCGGTTATTGTTGTCAGCCAGTGCAATCATCATGACAAACGCCCCGATAAACAGAGCAAGCATTACACCATCAAGCATCATCAGCATTCACCACTTTCTGTGCTTCAAGAATGTAGTCGTCACCCTGCTGAGCATAAGACCTATATGGTTTGTCCGATACACCAAATCGTGCGCCAAATTTCTGCATTGCAAGCATTGGTTGCTCTTCGTATTTCTTTCCTTCAAAAGAAACGGTAGCGCCGCATTTTGAATAATTGCTGCAATAAAAAGCAACTCCATCAAGCAGCATATACGGCCGAGCGGCAGACCCACAAATCGGGCAAATATATTTCAACTTTTGCGCCTCCTTATTAGAACGGCATGGTTGTTTCTGCGTACTTCACACCATATTCAGGAAGAGAGCAGGCAAGGACGGCAGGTTTTTCGATACCTGTTTTGTCCCAGCTAAATTCATTGTTGTCTCCAGCATCCACCTGATAGATTCTGCGGCTATCTGCACAGTAGGCACATTCGATTACCTTCAAGACGCCTTCTTCGCGGTTCTTCAGCACTCGCAAATTCGGACGTTCTGAAGAAATTCCGTTATCAGCGAGGTTCAAAATCTGTGAATTACCCGCAATGTCATCCCCTCTAAGCTGTTCTCCTGCTTTTGTCTTGCGAGGATGAGCAATCAGGATAACGTGGACATTAAAACGTTCCGCGAACCGTTTTACAGCGTTGATAAACTTGCCCTGTGCTCGAAATTCTTCTTCGGAGTCGGAGACGGAAGTCATCATATTGTCAATTAGAAACAGAGAGCACCCATATCGCCTTGCAACACCCGTAAAAACATTGATGATGGCATCCGCTTGAGATGTATCGAAGAACTCTTTGTTATCATAGAGAAAAAATTTGCCGTCATACCATTGACGAATACGCTGATGCACCTCCCACGGAACGAATGGCACTTCTTTTCCTTTAACTGGGTCGAATTTCAGCCCAATATAGTCGCTTCCTGCTGCCTGAAAGTGAATCCAGTTTTGAAAACGTTCCTTATTTAACTCCCCAGAGTACGCACAGACGCTTTTCCCTTGCTCGATGGCATTCAGCAGGATCAACCCTGCCAATGTTGACTTGCCATGACCTGTTTTACCAGTCATAATGGTTATTTCTCCGGGAGCAAGCCCCCCAATACAGTCATCCAGTGCGGGAATCATCGTCTTGATTCGAGGAATTGCCGTTGTATCGACAGGAGAAACTTTTGCGAGGTTAATTACCCCCTTAATAGGGATTTCTTCTGCCGTTTCTGCCGCCGCTATGACTTCCAAAGCACCGTAAAAGTACAGAATTTCGTTCGCATCCTTGCAAACCTTCCCATCTGGGCGTGTTGGATAATTGCTGACGATTTTACAGCGGCTCTCATCAAGTCTGCGTGACACTTCATGCACCATTTTTTGCCCCGGAGCATCATTATCGCCAAAAAGGACGATGGTTTTGAAGCGTTCAAGCCAATCGTAGCAATTTTCAATCCATGTCGTATCTTCACAGCCGCTCGGAACGGATACAACGTTGCTGATACCCGCTTCATAGAGGCTCATGGCATCAATCAGCCCCTCTGTGATGTAAAGCGGCTCGCTAAACACGCAATCGTCCATATGAAAGAGAACCGCTTTTGTGTTTGGCTCACGCCATTCCTTTGGACGTTTTGCTTCCTGTGGATTCGGCTTGTAAGGATGGCGGAATTTCACGAAAACATTGATTCCGCCTTCAAAAAACGGAAAAACAATGTTTCCTTTGCTGTCAGCGCCCACCTTAAACGCATCAACCGTCTCGCGACTGATTTTTCGCCGATCAAAGTAGCGATAAATCTCGTCTGTTGCAGGAAGTATCTCTACTTTTGGAAGCGAAAAGTCCTTTCCTTGTCCAGAGTTGCTCGATGAATGCTTTACAGCAGCCATTGCAGTCCCAAACTTCTCCGCAAGCATCGGAAGCGTACCATGCGATCGACAAGAGCCGCGCATACAGACATAGCAGCCTTTGTCAATTGATAGTGCGAAGGTGTTTTTGTCGCCATGTTCTCCGCCGTGACAAAAAGGGCACAATTCTGGAACAATTTCTCGACCAAGCGGTTTCTCTCGTATTTTATACGGTGAAAGGTATTTATCAGCAAAAGTGATGATCTCAGACTCGTTGTTTACCGCCATCGCCACTCCCTCCTTAGTCCAAATACGGGAGCGATGTTCTGATGTCTGTTGGGATGTTACCATTCCAAACAAAAGAGTTTTTTAGCACATATTCGTTATAGCTTGCCGCCGTTTTATTGGCACGCATCTTCGCCTGTTCAGCCCATGACAGCTTTTCTGCATTTTCGCTGTCTTTGTACTGCTGGTAAATCAGGCTGTCACTTGTGTAACTTGTCATCATTGCGCGGCAGGTGTCTTCAACCTGCTTACGAGTGCTGTACGCCGTCGCATCATCAGCCTTTTGGACGGTTACAAACCATGAGTTCCACATGGCGCGTCCGGCAGGGAAGCAGGAGAAGAAAACCGTGCAGAATAGCAGAACGACCATCAACAGACACAGCAAACCAACAACGACCTTATTCATCCGCCACGCCTCCTTCGTACCGAACAACCGGGCTATCAACGATGAAGGGAATGTCGGAGTAAAGGTACTCACCCGTCCATTCTATGTATTTTCCATCCGGGGTGAAGAAGAAAATGCCGTCATCATTCTCACCATAGCTGCCATCCACGTCAGCCAGCCACTTGTTATACGCCCGGAAGTCGCCGCCTAAATACTCGTAGTATTCACTGTCCGGGGACAGGAAGCTATTCAGGCTTGTTACCTTTCCATCTACCACGAAATTGCCGACAACAGTATTTCCGGCAAAGAGCACGATATAGCCAAGCGGTTTTTCAACCGCACACATGAGCGCGTTTGCCTTTTCGCGCTGACCATTAACCCAGTAAGCACGCCGAATCAGGTTATACCGCTCCAGCGAGTAGCTGATGTCCTTTGGTGTGGGCTGGTTATCCGTCAGGGAATTTGCCACCGCTATCTGAGCCTGAACATCCGCTTTCGTACCACCTACGGCAGGAGTGTCTGAACAACCCGTCAGCACCAGCAACGCCAGTGCGATAACCACAATCAAACTAACCACGCGAACCGTCTTTTTCATGCGTTTTTCCTCCTTGCAATGATTTCCAATAAGTTCTCAAGCTGCACGCCGAGCTTAACAAGTTCGGCTTTTACTGCTTCTGACATTTTACCTCCTTGTGTCCCGGCTATCATCACTGATTAACCCATTGACTTTTCATAGCCGGTTCTATAAAGAATGGAGCCGAACACAGGTGGCTGTATTCGGCTGTTGCTTCTGCATATCAGGCAGAACCTTGCATGTACTTGGTAAACGCTTTCCCAATGCGATTTTTCGCGCGATAAACACCAGACTTTGAGAATCCACAGGCAGATTCCACAGATTTCCAGTCTCCGCCACCAACGATTGTCTCAACCGCGAGTTTATCTTTGTCGTCTAACAGCGCAGCGAATCGCGCGACATTAACGTCATTCAAGACCCTGCCATATGCAGAGTCGTCCTCTGCCGCTACCATCGCAATTGCAGGTTCGACGTCAAAAGCATTACCATACTTCTGCATCATCTGCGTATAACGGTCACGCCTTTGCGGAACTCTCACAGCCAACTGACTTTGCGTATAAGAACACATAACCCCTTTTAGTTCAATGCCTTTTACGCGGAAATCCTCTACGCTGCACCTGCTCTTCCGAAACTTTTCGATGCAATAGATGTAGCACTCCTGCTCTAAATCCTCGACGGACACGCGAGAAGAAATCATCTTACAGTGACCGTTGTAAAAGTTCCTTGCACAGTTTTTAATCCTGATTTCGATGCTGCGGATTAACTGATCCTCCATCTTAAACGCTCCTTATGGAGCAGTCGGTGAAGGTGATAGTGCGTCGCAGAAGACTGCGGTGATAATGTGTGTGACGACTGCAATCAATGTCGGTGAATTAGTGTGATAGGTGACAGGAATTTAGAAGGGCAAATCATCGTCTACGACCTGAGTAAAACCGTTGCTCTGCGGAGAAGAGGCGGCGGCACACTGCGGCGCGGCATTACTATACGCCTGTCCGTTGGAAGCAGAGTTTGCATTATCACGACGAGGCATCATACCTTCAATGTTATCTGCGCGGATCTGCACGGATACACCATCCGTCTTGTCCTTCTTAACGTAGTGTCGAATAGTAACAGGGCCAGACACGCACACCTTGTCTCCCTTGTGGAACCATGCAGACGCTCGTTCGGCAAGGTTGCGCCATGCAGTTACGTCAAAAAAGTTAGTCATATACTCACCATCTGCGTTCTTCGACACAGAGCGTTCGGCGATACTAAACGACAGGCACGCATAGCCATTGACATTTTTAAGCTCAGGGTCTGCGGTCAGCCGCCCAACAACGGTAATGCTATTCACGATTTCTTTTCCTCCTGCTGGTTCTCATTTTCATCTACGACGTCGCCATCCATTTCGATAACAGTCGCAGGAACAGAGTACATTTCGTCGGAAATATCTTCCTTGATGCTGTCATCCTGCACAACAGCGCGGACAAATTCTGTCTTCAGCGGCGCGTACTTCAGAACACGCTTCAGAACAGTCTTTTTCGCCATTCCCTCGAAGTCAGACTTCCACGGAGAAAAGCTGCTGTTGTAAGCCTTGCTGTACTTTGCAGCGTGCTTGCGCACATCATCCATACTCATGACTTCAAAACCGAAGCCGCCGCTTTTGGTCTTAAACACAGCATAGACCTTGACAGGTTCGCCCCGGTCTTTTTCGGCGGGTTTATGAGTGAGCTTCGGGTTGAGACCATATTCACATTCAAACGTGTCATTCGCATACACGACATGTGCCTGTATGGATTCGACTTCTCCGGAGCGGTAAGCGAGGTCAATCAATCCCATGTAGCCCAGTTGAAACTGCGCTTCCAGAACGCCCTTATTAAGATAGGGGAGGACATACGCCTGACCGAGCGGCGTATTAACTTCCATACCCAACTGAGCGCTGGTCATCATTGCCGCAAGGAAACTGCGAGGTGTACAGTCTGCAAGTTTCGGATTGACAGAAATCGCAGAGAGAACAATTCGGGTAAATCGTTCCGGCGTAATGACGGAGGGCTACGCTTTCTTGATCTCCGGGGCCATCTTCTCAATGTACGCCTGCATTGTCATCTTTTCGGGGGCTTTCTTCGCCTACTGATTCTGGATCTTTGCTTCCATTACATATCATCCTTTCTTTCTGCAACCTTAAAGGTTCTAAAACTGCTCTCCTTATAGTATTGGGAGAGGTCGATGTGTGGGTTGTCCTTCACAAAGGCTTTGACGTCAAAGCTCTTGCGTGTCTGCGGCCGCCACGTCACATAGTAGTTTGCCGCTTCGCCTCGCTCTGCGCTTGCCATTGTGAGTTTGATACGATTTGCCGCTTCGTCGCGCAGGGTTTCCAGTTCCTTGATTCTCTGTCCCAAAGATATGTAGGTATCAAGGGCAGAGGAAACATTGGACAAGTCAGCATCCGCGTCGGATGTGCCTGTATAAATGGCGGCAATTGTATCTGTTGTGGATTTCAAGCCATCAATAGGCGGCGGCTGTTTGGTTTCGACGTAAGACCAAAATTCTTTTTCCGCGTCCATCAGTGCCTTGATTTCATCCTCATCACGTTCGAGCGTGAAGATTCGGAAGTCGTGATTGCCAATCAGCACGGCAAGATACCAGCGTTCCTTCCCCGTGACTGCCATGTAGTGAACCATCTGGCAGTAGTAATTCGCCGGATATTCACCGTTCTTAAACTTCTTGAGGTTCAGTTCGTTGGTGGTTTTAATTTCCTATCCTGCGTTTTCGCCAACGATCGCCCGGTCGATATTAGCAATCGCCCACGGATAGTCGGAATTAAAGTAGGACTGATGGTCATTGCGCACCTTCTTGCCAGTCTCCTGCGCAAACTTCTTTGCAACAAAATCCTCCAAATAAGTTCCGACTTCTGTTGCCAGATTGCCAGCAAACCCCGGTACTTTCCCAGTCTTCTCTGCCCACAAGCAGTAAGGGGAAGTGTAGTCATTCAGACCGACAACAGCCGCTGCATCAGATCCACCGATATAATGACTTCTTAATTCCGCCCATTCATCGTGGTTAGCGGTAGACTGTTTTGTAATTTTACCCACCAAACAGCACCTCACTTATATACACCTATCGAAACATAGGGCATCCCTCCTTAAATTATCAGCGTACATCTTTTAAGTGCGATTGAAGTGGCACTATTCCCGCCTGTTTGGAAATAAATTTGCAGTTGTCAGCCGCGCTTTTTAGACAAAACAAAAGACGACTGAAAGATTCTATCCTTTCAGCCGCCTCTATATAGGAGTTGTTACGGATTCAATGCTTTGACTGGACACCAGTCAATCGCTTCCACACATGCCCGACGTTCTTCCAAGCTGGAGTGGTCGTAGCGGTTTGTAATGCGAATAGATTTATGATTCGCAAGGTCACGCGCCACGGCTACACCACCAATCTTTTCGACTTCGGAAACATATGTGTGACGAAGAACGTGCGATCCTGTGCAGCAGCCCAGCTTATCCTGCAAAGGACGAAGCATGGCATATACAGCGCTTCTCGTCATCGGTCGTCCGCTTTTGGAGGCAAACAGCGGTGCTTCATAATCATCCGCATCACGGCGAGTTTTCAAATACTCTTCCAAATACGGATAAAACGCGCTTGCCACCTCAACGTCCTTCCATGCGCCGCCCTTTCTGCGACAATGGATTAGACCGACCTGCTTACGCCGCACACAGCCAATCGTCAACGAGCAAAGTTCCTCGACACGGATGCCGGAGTAAACAAACAAGGCAACAATCGCCTGATTACGCTCCTTGAACCCTGTTTCTCCCGCCTCTTCCAGAAGCCCTGTCACCTCGCTATGAGATAACAGTTTCTCTTTCGGGCGTTCCCACTCCGGGAGTGCTTCCGCTGTCGGTACTTTTGCTGTGTGAAGCAGATGCGAAAGGTCAACCGCGATATAGCCGATTGCATATGCCCAGCGCAAGAAGGGATTGATAAACGCGACGTAATTGTTTGCGGTCGATGGCTTCTTGTCTTGCATAAACGTGTTGTACCACGTTTGCAAAACCTCCCCATTCAAACGCTCAATCAGGTCAGCATTAACAATGACACCGTAATTCGACGTAAGGTCGTCGAAGAATGTACTCAGCCGCTGCTTACAGAGAAAGTTTGTGTTCTCCGTCACATCGAATCTTCTCGACTCCAAATAGAAATCAACCATCGGATAGTGCCGAATTTGCTTCAGCGGGGTGGTGGCTGTGATAATTGTGGTCATGTGAGTCACCCTTTCTATGTATTTTATTTTGCCGCCTTATGATAAGGACGGGCGCGTCCACAGATTTTCTGGCGAAGTCTGCGCCGCTCTAAGATTTCCTGCCATTCCTTCAGGATGCCCTGAAGGTACGGCGTGTTCTCATACTGCCACGCAGTTGCACCATCAGCAGTCCGGTAAGAGCGAACAAAGAAAACATCGTGAGCGAACAGAAATTGTTCAAAATCTCTACTCATTGTGGTGTACAGTTCCGCGACCTGCTGCATAGAATCTTCCTTTCTTACTCGGATGTTTTTGTCAAATTGCAACCGCAAACCTTTTCGTTCTTGGTTGCCTGTATTATAGCAAGAGATTCCTCAAATGTCAAGAGGAATACGAACGTTTGTTCAATATTTCCTCATTTGGAATCTGGCTGGATACCACGGTCAAGGAGGGTATAAATGCCGCGCTCCTTTAAGAAGTCGTACAGAAATTTGCGCCCCTTCTGCGTCCACTTAAGCGTATTTGAGATGATGCTGCCGTCTCCAATGATAGTTGTCTTCTTGAAAGCGTACCCTTTGTTCTGGTACTTCGCATAGAGTTCGTAGCAAGCCGGTTCGGTTTTGCCACCGTTCCACCACTGGATACCGAGTTCGTGGAGCATGTCATTGAAATCCTTCGCCGACATGCCGTACTCCTTCGAGATAGATGTGACGTTAATCAGAGTCTTGTTGTCGTAAATCTTGTCGTAATGCTGTGCCTTCGGGAGAAGCACCGCATTCTGCGCCGCAAGCGCCTTTGATTTGGCACGCTCCTCTTTGAGTGCGGTCAGCGCGCCGATGAGCATGTCTGGGTCATTCAGCACTTCTTCCACTGCGTATACACCATGCTTACGGATGGAGGGCAATACCTCATCGAACACCCAACGCTCGAACTTTTCTGCACCCGGCAGCTTGCTCGACACAATCAGACGGTATACATCGCCTTCGGGGATGTATAACATGGTCTGAATTCCGCCCTTATAAAGGGTGTCGCAATTCGCGACGCCCTTTTTTAGAGTTCCGTTCTTGCAATATTTCCCAAGAGCGTCGCGCGTATTGCTATACCCAAGCGCCTTCGCTACATCCGAACCGCAGAACAGAACCTTGTCATCCTCAACAATGGTTCGCACATTCCCGAACTCCGGGTTCGTGAAGATTCGTTCGGCGGCAGACGGCAAATTTGCCACCCCCTCATTGTTGGAAAAATCTTCCGCATTTTCGGCGCCAATAGATGCGTTTTCAGGTGGGACAAAGGGCGACTGTTCTTCTTCGGGTTCATCAGGGTCAACCTCCGGGAGAAATTCTTCCAGCAGGAAACGATTGAAGTCTGCATCTTTCGACTTCAGGTTTGTCAGCATCTCCACAACGCCAGCTTTATTGACGACGTTCATGGGGTAGTAACGCTGATTCGCGAATAGGGGAACGTTGCGCTTGTTTTCGGCGCTTACTTTGTACATACACACAGTCGGGTTGCTGATTTTCATGCCGCGAATGATGTCCGCGACAATGTACCACGTCCTGCCGGTGATGGTCGTGGTGCGGATGGTGCCGTACTTTGTGTCGTGAGGGACGACCAGATGCTCGTTGTTAGCCATTGATTTCGCTCCTTTATATGTATTGTCAAGCCAGCAGAAGGTTCTGCATTTTCGGCTCAGACGTCAGGTAGAAGTCAGCGTGCGCCATGACTTGCTCATAGGCCTCCCGTCCTTGGAAACTATCAATCACGGCGCGTTCCTCTGTGTCCATATCCGCATAAGTCTTCTTGCCGTAGGTCGGAGGCAGCCAATTCTTATGCTGTGCGGCGAAGATGTTAAACTTTTCCAACAATTTCTCATCCTTAAAGACGAGATGCGCAGTTCCCTTCTTGTAGAAGGTGACAGTGAAGTATTTTGTGTCGATGTTGCGTGTGTTCTGCGTATACTCCGCCTCCTTAAAGCGAAGCGCCGCATTGCAATTTTCGGTGCGTCCGCCGTCCAAATAGTCGAACACCTTTTCAATGTCCGTAAAAAGGCTCTCCACATTATAGGCTCGGAACTCCTTCGACCACGCATCGTAGGCTCGGAAGAAGGGAATAATTACCTTCTTGCCAACAGCAAAGCAGTCATTGGTCTTCCAGCCGTCGTAATAGTGGCGATTCGGGCTGTCCTCATTCCATGTACGCGCCGTCCATTTATCAAACAGGTCGATGATGGTATCAGTCACGCCTCTACTGATTTTCTGCACCATTTTCTGCATCAGCGTGAAGATATTGTAGGCAGAGAAATCGTAATCAGCGAAGCGATCAATGTCTTCCCACAATTCCTTCAGCAAATTGCTGGTCAAACCATTGCAGAAGACGGGATTGTGAAAGAGCATCCGCCAATACTTTCTACGGGTTTCGCGGATATAGTCATTGATGGACAAATCGTCTTTTTCATGTATGGTCATCTCCAAAATCGGGAACGAATATTCATCAGCGCCTTTCTTTATATGAGGGACAAGCGCCTGATACTCTTCGATGAGCTTAATGCCGCAGGAAATCTCGTATTGGCAGCGGTTTGCCATCTCATCGACAACATGATAGCGAGCAACTTCTGTTTCTGTTGCGCCTTCCGGGATGGAAGTCGGGCGCTGGACTTCGGAAGCCTTCATCTCATCGAAAATCGTCGAATCTTTCTGAATTTTCGGGATAGACAGCGCCACAAGTGCCACTTCGACGCTGGTTTTTCGCTCCGCATCCTCAAATTCGCCGGAAAGAAACTGAATTTTTGCGCCGCCTTTATGAAGTGTGTCCAGCAGACGCTTTCGCTCGTTGGTATAGGGGTTGCGGATGGTTTCGGCGTTCAGCAAGCAGCGAATTTTGCCGCCATTCTGCATCAACTCAATCGCATGAAGCAGATGCGCCGCTCCTTGATCAAAGGGAGGGTTCATAACGATGAGATTGTAGCGCTTGTAAGTCCAGTAGTTGAGAAAATCGTCATGAACGACGCGAAATCCGCGCTCTTCAAGCTGATGACGAAGGTACGGGTCAATTTCGATGCAGTCAAAATCAACCACCACCATCAACCGCTTAACATTTTCTGGATTTTGCCGCCCTATATAGGAGTCTCTGTACATTTTACGAGCTACGGCAAGCGCAATATCACCCTTGCCAGCGGATGGTTCAAGCGCACATCCAACTGTATCCCAGTCGATGCCATCCAGCAGCTTTTCAATCAGCGCAGGAGGCGTTGGATAAAAATTCTTCCTTGCTTCATCGGTTTCAAGAAGGGAAATCATGTCCATATGTGTGCCTCCTTACTCTGCCGCCTGCATAAGCGATGTAACAGCCTCGTCAATCAGGGTTAAGGCATCATCCAGATTGTCAATGGCTTCCTGCATACGGTCTCCGCGCTCGCCATCTTGGAAAGATTCGGGAAGATTGTCGTAGGCGTCCTGTTCTTCGGACTGGATGCTTTCGACATCGGACTTTAGGGCTTGCAGACTGTCGGCGATTTTCGTGATGCTGATGCGACGTGCTTTATTCATGTGCTTATTCCTCAACCTTCTTGGGCATTTGCCAAATGATTTGCGTAGACTTAAACCAACTGTCTTGGTAAAACAAAGTGCCGTTATAGTAGCGCAGGGAATAACCCGGACGGAATGTCCACGCGTTCAGCAGAAATGCGACTTCATCATGGTACTCCGCAGGAATCCTATCGAGCATTGATAATGTATCCACGGCAATATCACACTGGAAAAGACACTCCTTTTCCTTGATACGGCACGCAATCATGTACCGCGCTTCAACAAGCGCCTCTTCACGCGTCTTGAACACCTTCCGCTCGCAAACAGAGGAGCCGCCAATCCCCGTTTCCCATTGCGGAACATAACGTACAAGCCGATAAGAAGTCTTGTTTACTTCAACATCAACTCTCACCTCTGCGTCACGCTTTGGAATGAGCCAACCACGCTTCATGCACGCCATCATGGTTTCTGATTCAGAAGCGTTCTGTTCGTGCTGTGCTTTCACAAACGCAGTGAACTCATCATACTCTTCCTGACAAAACTGCTTGCGTTTTCCGTACAACTTATCGTAGTCACGATAGGATTCAACAACCCCTTTGGGAATCTTTTTCCACGACTCGTCCGAATGAAACGCACACGCTCGAACGCCATCGTAAAGGGTAAAGTCCCACAAAGTGTACTTTTCACCTCGCCAATTGCCGTGCTCATCTTGATATGTGAACAGCGCAAAATGTGCAAGCGGCGTGAATGTTTGACTGACACGAGCATCTTCCATCTCATAGATAGCAGCCGGGTAAAAACCGAAGAAAGCATCCATCAAGCAAGAACTCCTTCGCGAATAAAATACGGGCAGATAAATCCATCCGAACCAGTGCTTTCATCCGCCCAGTAAATAAGCTCATGCAAACCTTTGCAGGTGAAGTACGCATTAGGAAATAGGCGGACAACAGAAATCAGGAAAATTTTCTGGCAAAAAGAATTTTGGGTCACTGCAATAGAACGGCGCATCGCAACATCAAATGAAGAAAAACCATTAAAGGTACAGTTATCTGGAATCAAATCACCCATGCAGCAAATATCAGATCGCGCGTCGGACGCCTGTTTGATTTTCTTCTGCGTGATGTTCCGAAGCGCAATCAAGTATTCATTATCTTCCGATTTGCGGCGGGAGATTAACTGTTCGGGTTCTGTCCACCGAGGGCAGGGGTGATTATTGATCAGATTGTCTGTCTTGCCGCGCAGAAAAGTGACCATGTAGTTCGTAATAATAACCGTTGCGCCCTCAATGTATCGTACTTTGTACCCATCTTGCTTCTTCATCTCCTTGTCGAAAGCAAGAACCCGTTCTTCAAGCGACTTTGCCATGCCATTTTGCCTCCTTCATATCTTCTTCGGACGGAATGTGATTCCAGAATCGCCATTCTGTCCCGTATGTGTTTTCTCCAAACAAAAAAGATTTGTTGTCTGTCATGTGAATGTTCCGCGCAGCTACAAACATACCATTTATAGACTGTACAACAATCACTGCGTAGATTTTGCCGTCATTGGTTTCTGCGTAGCCGCAGATGCCATCGACATGGGAGCGTTCGGTGTGCGAATACCTGTAATAGGACTTCAATTCTTCGAGGGAAAATGGATGAGCGCGTCCAATCAGCCCTTGTTGGCACATGAACTCTATCATCTGTGCAAAAGCCTTGCCAACTTTTCCTTGAATCGCTTGCAACTTGTCAATCATATCGTTCCATTCGTCGCATCCCTCTGCTGCAAGTCTACAAACCTCTTCCAACGCTTCTTTATTCATAATATTTACGCCTTTCTATATAATGAGCCGGATTTTTACTTAATCGAGGCGTTTACCTTGGCTTGTTCGCCAGCGATTCGCGCCTCCTCATAATAACGTCGCGAGCGGATTGCCGCATTGCAGACAATTGTTTCCGCCCACTGAGTATAAGTGCTGTTTTCATGCGGTTCACTTCCTTTCCATAATAAAATGAGCCTGCATAATATTTACAGACTCATTTGTCACGTCAGGATTCCTTATTGTTAAGCAAACATTCCAGAACTTCTCTCACAGCGTTTCTCAAGCAGTTATACCAACTATTATCGTTGTCCTTTTTACTCTCGTACACCGTTGCTATCTGCTTGATAACACTCTCATTCTCGGAAGCATTGATAATGACATCGCATTCTTCGTCGGTCACATCAGGGAATAAGTCGAGCATAAAATCTGTGTCTGCGTTATTCACAACATCGTCAATGTTGAAGTTCTCCTGCTGTGCAAAATACGCTTCCATCAGCTCATCCGATGTGAGTTCGTAGGTTTTTCCTTCACGGACGATGGAAAAAGTTTTGCGCTCCATATTACATACCTCCCAATACTTCTGTTATCTCAACGATCAACCGCAATGCAATCAACCCAATCAAAATCTCCATATTGATTCTCCTTTTTCAGTTCCAACTTGCTGGAATGGCACACGAAGTAGGTCAAACATTGAGCATCCTTCTGCCGCAACTGCGACAGCCACAACGTTTGCGACGGATTATCCACCCATGTACCATTGAGTGTTACAAGTGCATCCGGAAGACGAAACTTTTTATCTTGCCCGTCGCATAAGTCATAGCATTTGCGATTTGGGACACGCCAATCCCAGCGAGCATTCGTGTTTTCCATCTTCCCGATGCCGCCGGAATCGCTCAATACAAACCCCTGCTCCCTCAGATAGGCATCAAAGCTGCCATATCTGTAATGGTCAGCAACAAAGCAGTCCCACATAGAAGATGTGCGAATTGCCGGAAGTGGGACGAAGGAGAAATAGTTTTCGTTCAGCTCGTCGTAGGGTGCAAGGGAATTTTCTGCCTCATAGCTGTCGCGATTAACAACCGCAACCAGCAGCATCTTCATCAGCATGTCCTTCCCACTCCTCCATAAGCCATGTGCGCCATGTTAATCATTCCTCCGTTTCCATTTCAACGTAAACGTATTGAATAGTAACCATTCTATCATTATCACAGAAGAAGCGTTTAATTCGCCGTCTAATAATCTCACGGTCATCCTCGTCCATCGTATCAGAATAACTGTTCAGATGGATCGCCATAGCCTCTTCGCCGCCCGCATAATCAATCAGGATGAAGTTGGAGCAGTATTCGGAAATCTTCATACGCTTGGCAAAGTACCAGCCGTACAGAAGGTCATCATCATTCAGGACTTCCACATAATCATTTCCCTCAATACCGGTCGCAAAATTCACTTGCTGCCCAACTTTAAGCGTCATCAGGTAAGCGGAAAACTCACCGGCATCCATCCGCTTGCAAATCTTTCCCATATTCGCGCCTCCTTAATCAAAATTTCCGCATTCGGAAATCTTCTCAATCTGCTTGTAAGCATAATCCTCAAACACGTTCATCATTGCTTCTTCCACTTTCTCCATATCCATCGCTTCAATAACCTTGTCGATATTGACGGGCGTTATTGCAATGCCTTGACGCTCCAGCATGTTCGCAATATCTTCTCTGTCATACCAGACATCCACCACTGTCTCAGGGGACGCAGAAGAATACCCCCAATTGCCGTCCCATTTAACATTGATAGGTCTTTGCGATGTCAAAGGGCAGTATTCATCCGCGCCGTTGTGGAAGTAATGATACCAGAGGTCATCATCTTCTTCCCCGATACCATGCAGGCGGAACTGCATATCCGGGAAGACCTTCGACAAGGCAATCATATCATCCGTATGATCGTACCACTTCGCGACATCCTTCGCGTCAAAAGCCGCCGCATTATCACAATAAGTGCCGTCATAGAAGACGCAATCCATTGTCTCGTTTTCATGAATGTACTTCTGCAAACGAGAGAACTCTTCTTCGTTCTGAATATGCAGGACTTCAAGACTATACATCGTGTAATAACCCATAACTACTCCTCCTTAATATCAATGCTTATGAAACACAACATCGCGACCATTCAACGCCCAGCATTTGCCACATGATTCACAGTTACCAGCACAGGCGATTGCGTCGCATGGGATGCGGTTTTCTTTGCCATCATCCATCCATGCAACAGGAAGCACGCCAATCACATCGGGCGGAATCGGCACGCCTGTCCACGCAGACCAGACAAGCGAAAAATTCTTCGGCAACTTGTGCAGATAGGGGCGTATTACTTCAATCTGCTTCGTGAATGCGAGGAACCGCGTTCCCGGATTTGCCGCAATTACACGCAGCCACATCTCGAAATACTCGGTAGAGAAGAAATCTCCGCTAACATGAAGACGGAACACACGAGGCGCATTCAGCCCTCCGAAATAACACATAAAATATTGTTCCACAAACTGCAAGTTTTCTTTGCAAAGTTGCAAATTCCGCATATAGGCAGCGTGCACATTCGGACGAATGCGTTCAATCTTGCGGGCGTAGCAACCATCTTTGTAGCATGTCCGACAAGCCTCAGGGGAACAGGTCACACCTGCTGGCAATGAAAAAGACGGGACAACGCCCATCTTGGAATTTCCATCTGAAATTTTAATCATGCGTGAATCCTCCGATATTCTTCAACGATTCCTTCACATACAACCGGTGGCATTGTAGCCTTCGTCTTCTTTCCAGCGTAGCGTACTCTGACCTTACCGTCCTCGTAGATAATAATTTTGCGGTCTTCTTCCTCTTTGATAAGCCAGCCTTTGGTGCGCAAAGGGATCTTGTAATCAACCTCTGCGGCAATTGCAAATAGATAGGTGAACTCTTCCTTTTCAAGAGTACCTCCGTGCAGAACCTTTTCGCGAACGGCTTCCATTTCGCGCTCTTTTCTCGCACGCTCTTCTTCCTCTTCCTTTTTGCTCCGTTCCGCTTCTTGCCGCGCTTCTTCCGCCTGCTCTTTCTGAATGCGAACATACTGCTTTTCCAAATACTGTTCAATTTCAACCTGCTTTGAAGGGCAAAGCTCAATATAGGTCAGCGCATCTGCCTTCTTCAGGAAGCGACCACGACGCATGGTATCATCAAGCAGCTTGACAAGCCAATTAGCATCCATCGGCGGATGCTTGGATAACTTTTCCAAAATTTCCGCATTAGACATTTCATAAGTTGGAACTCTTGCACAAGGGAAGCACAGTCCTTTCTCATTCAGCAACGTGTAGACCGTCATGGTTTCATGGTCGATAAACAAGGTATCCGACATTTTCTCCCAGTCAAGCGCACTCTTCTTGCAAGGCGTGTTCCCGTCCTTCTTATAGCCGTAGTAATACATGTGTTATTCCTCCCCTTCGTCTTCGTCGCCGATAACTTCGTATGATACATTGACGTGTGTGATGTCCTGCTCTTCAATCTCCAAGTCGTTATCCTCTACAAGCACAGATTCCTGTCCTTCGAGAATCTTTTTCTTTACAATTTATTCAATTTCTGCATCGGAAGCATTCCGATCGACGCGAACATAGCAAAGATACGGACGCTGAATCATAACACTACACGCGATGGTCATCTTCATCAAATCAACCCTTTCTTCTTGCGGAGAACGTGACATTCCTCTGCATACTTGCGCATTGCAATCTGCTTGTTATGAAAACAGTACATTCGGCGGCCGATAATCCCATGAATCACCCAGACACCTTTGGAATTTTGCGTTATGGAGGCGATTTTCTTCATGGCCGCGCCTCCTGTTCGACTGCGAATTGTTCCATCAGTGCAGGAACGACGTGGCAGAAGAATGCCGGCTCAAAATCCCAATCTGGATTGTCCGCATTAGGAATGTCCACATCGTGTTCAAAGCGGACAGCCAGCGTATAGCACTTCTTGAACAGCTCTTCGTTGTCAGGGCAGGCGATAAGCCCCTCTTCGATGAGCGTTTGCGCAACACGCCCGACCTCAAACATGATTTGCTCGAACCGCATATAACGTTCTCCCTTCTTGATTTCAATCTTCATGTTTCTCCTCCTTGTCCTCGTCTTTGATGTTGAAAATCAGCTTGACTGCCTTTGCGGCGGCAGAAGCAGCATCAACAATCAGGCGCTTGTCTTTGCAAATTGCTTTGAGCCAGTTCTGCAAGTAAGCTGCGCTGTTTGTTTCGGTTTCCTCGTTCGTCAAACCAAGCATGTTCATGCAGATTGCCGCGCCCATTTCCGCAACAAGTTCTTCTTTGCCATAATCCGCATTACCAAACGCTGCCGCTTTGCTGATACGGTTCAGGCGGCTCTTATGACCAGTGCTGTGGACATGCTCATGGGCAAGCGTCGAGTAATACTCACCGGTAGAACGGAACTGCGCCATTAGCGGCAGACGAATCTCGTCCCTGTCGGGGAAGTAATAAGCTCGGTCGCCGCCATTGTGGAAGGCAATGCCGTACTTGGTGCGGTAATCAGAGAAAATTTTCTCCGCATTAGAGATTTGAGTCGCGCCATTCGGCATTTGCACATCATCAGGAGGAGCAATGCGCGGCTTGATGGGCTTGGCGGGGTCGTTGGGTTCAACCTGTGAGATATGAAACACTGTGTTGTACTTCAAGATGGGCACAGTCTTCATCAGCGGCTTCCCATTCTTACCCATCATCGGATTGCCATCGTTGTCCTTGATGGGGTAGCTCTGGATTTTCCACCATACGCTGATGGAACCCTTCTCGCCCTTCTTGACGTGCGCCCCTGCCTCTTGCCACTGCTTGAAGCTGGCGTACTCACCCGGTTCGCCGAGAAGCATCTGGTTCAGCAGGGAATAAGGCTCCTTATTCGCTCGCTTGTAGGCGACGTTCGTCCCCCCGATGCAAACCCACGGCTTCTTCCACGGGATTTCGCCCTTCTCCATACGGGCAATGATTCGGTCGGTAACAATCTGATACACATCAATGGTCATAATGGTTCCTCCTTTATTGTTGTAGGTGCGGTTTAGGCATTCATGTGTTCGCATGGATTATAATTCCACACTTCGATACGGTTCATGGATTGCGAGTTCTGTATCAGTCGGAAGCGTCTTGCGGAGTTCATCAAGCTGCCGCATTTCGGCTTGCAGCGTTTCCAACTTCTTCTCAAACCTCACAATCTTCATATTGTAGGCTCGAATCTTGCGGCACTTCTCATCGTACTCTTTCATTCCTTCTCGGCGATATGCAGTGCGAATCTTGTTGATTTCGCCAGCCTTCTTGTAAGAAGCAGCCGTGATGTTCTGCGGCTGATAGCCGATGATGTCAAGCACGGTTTTGTAGGCATACCCGGTCAGCTTCGCAATCTCCGCGTTGGAGAAGCCTTTGGCGCGAAGCATCTGCATATGCTGGCGGCGGTCGTCCACATCCTTAAAGTGATGTAGAGAAAGAGTCTTCGTGTTCTTGTAGCCAACCTTTTGGCTGTACTCCTGCACTTTCTTCATCAGCTCCGGGCGCAGTCCGCATTTTGGATTGCCTTTCAGAGACGCACTGACGGTAAAAGTCGAAACACCGAGGTCTTTTGCAATCTGAGCTTGCGTAACACGTTCCATATCTGTTCATTCTCCTTCGTCTTATTTCTTAAATTCGATTTGATGGGTAAATTAAAAGCCGGGCGTTTATGCTCGGCTCAATGGTTGCCTATTCGGTTAATTACCTCACATGGAAATCATGCAAGGTTTCACTTTCGCCGTACCTATATTCGTAATCGGCATGTGCTTGCGCTGTATCTCGCGCATCGTAGGCTTCTCTGTATGTTTTGAACTTTTCGACAACCTCTTCTTCCCAGCTTATTTCGTCGGGAAGCTGATACTCATCAACGAGGTCAAGTTCCTGCGGAGCATCTGAACAGCTCGTCTCATCATAAACGAGGTCGCCCTCTGCGTAGGCATAACTATCGTCGTCATCCTGAGCAATATGCACCTCGTACTCGCCGAGAAACCAGCCGCTTCTATACAGGATTTTCCCGTAACAGCCCGGTGTCACATAGAATCCAGAGTGCTTGCCATGAAAGAGCTTGTCTGCTTGCTCGCGATTCTCTGTGATAAGAAGCACATCAGGATCTTCCTCTATTTTGTCGAAGTATGGTTCCGTTTCCTCCATCTTGATAAATTCATCCTGAGTCTCGTGGAAAGGACTCTTCACTTCCACATCGTACTGTCCGACAACGTATACTCTGGCACTGTTCTTGTTTGCACTCTCAAGATAATCCTTGATGGCGGTATCAAGTGTGCTCATGGCATTCTCCTCCTTAACAGCCTGTCAATGCGTCGATAATATCACGCGCTTCGCCTGTCCGCAGAATGATGCAGAGGGCTTTCCCGTTTATCACCCACGCACGGGATGCTTGTTTTTCCGCATACGCCTCGATACTCATGCCTTGCTTGGCTGCGTCCTCCCTGCACTTCTCATCATTCAAAAACCGGACGATTCCAGCAAGGCGTTCGGCGCTTTCTTTTTGGGCCAGCAGCTTGTTCCGCAAGTCGCTTGCGTACTTAATTTGCTTGTCCGATTTGCCCGTGATTTCAGGCAAATTGAAGCGCTCAATGATTTCTGCTGCCTTTGACGCGTCTTCTTCCTGCTGTAACTTCCGCCAGCAATCAGGGCAGATAGTGCAGTTCTCTTCTGCCCATGCTTGCCACTTGTCTGCCTCTGTACGATTGTACTTAAAGGCGATTTTCTCAAATGTTTCGCCGCACTTCTCACACTTACAATTCGCGATTGCTCGTGCCATTTTACATCCTCCATTATCCTTGCCCTTCTGATGCTTCTTTCAGCAACAAATCAATCTCTTTTAGGCAACGTAGCAGGTGTATTTTTTCCACTTCAAGACTTTTGACATACTCATCCAGATATGTCCAGCCTTTTCCAAATTCATCTGCCGCCAGTACCGCCTCTGCGTGAGTCTTTATCAAATAGTTTGGCTCCTTCTCTACGCCAACGATTCGCATACCCTCGTCGAAGACGACAGAGAGTTGCTTAAGTTTATCTTTTGCCGCAAAGTAATCGTCAGCCCAGAAGACAGGACAGGAGTAATGTCTCTTTACACCATGTACATCTTCCGTTTCGGATGATTTCACTTCTATGCGAAAATCCTCATAGAAGTGAAAGTACGGCGTATCAATATGAACATCCAGCTTTTGTGCTGCCTGCCAAGCGACTTCCCAAACCCAATCAGAATCATCAGGGCGCTTTGCAAGCTCCTCATCCATCCCTGCGGCATGGCAAAGTGCTCGCATATCGTCAAGACAGTTTGCGTAATCTTCTGTATTGTTGATTTTGTCGGCGATTTTCTGGTATTCGCTCATTCCTTTACACCTTCTTATATCCCGTCTCATACCCCTCTTCTTCCAGACGCTCGGCGACTGCAAGACGGAGATATTCGACACGGGAAACGTTGTTCACAAGACAAGCCTCATCAAGGGCTTCCAAGATACCGGAGTCCTTGCGCAAACGAACGTTAA
>ENA-ORNY01000188-ORNY01000188.1-human-gut-metagenome-genome-assembly--contig:-NODE-188-length-47598-cov-11.322845_pt1 | contig 47598 bp, 39 predicted proteins | sample MGYA00242122_ERZ509036 | MGnify/ENA primary metagenome ERZ509036 (study PRJEB26280, sample SAMEA2338696) | human gut metagenome | biome: human gut; feature: human-associated habitat; material: faeces... | reverse complement strand
GGGCGCCGCCGGGAGCGAGGCCGAAGCCCGGCCCCTGGGCCTGACCGCGGCACTGTGCCACGGTGTCGTCCTGCCGGGAAGGGAGGCGGGGGGCCTGCTGGTACCGAACCGCGGAACCCTGGCGTCCTCCGTGGACCAGGCAGGCTATTTTAAGGGCATCCGCCTGGCCGGGCGTGTCCGTGTGGTGGAACATTTCCCGGACATCCGGGTCCGGGTCGTCACGTCTTTCCCGGATTTGCGGGTCAAGGCCGTGGAGCATTTCCCCGATGCCATCGGGGAATGGCAGTTTGTGGACAATTTTGCCGATTTCACCATTATGTATGTGTCGAGTTTCGAGGACTTGCGCATTCAGTTTGTCACGTCCTTCCCGGGGCTGCCCTGAAGGGCCGGGATGGCGCCGGCAGAGGCCTGCGGAAGGCGGGAGGAATGGGTAGGCAAGAGACGTGGAAACTGCTATAATGGGAGCAGGAAATCCGTGTCGGGAAGTCCCGTCGCGGCGAAAAAGAAGGGATAAGGCGATGACAGACTACGATCTTTTGGTACGGCAGGTGGAAACCCTGGGAGAGGAGGAGCCCTGGTGGGTCCCTTTCTTTGCCAACACGGCAGCGCTCCTGATGGAGACCCTGCCGGACCTGAACTGGGCTGGTTTCTACATGCTCCGGGAGGGGCGGCTCGTCCTGGGTCCTTTTACGGGAAAACCGGCCTGCATCCATATTCCTTTGGGAAAGGGAGTCTGCGGGACCGCCGCCGCGGGAGACAAGGTGCTCCGTGTGGCCGACGTCCACGCGTTCCCGGGGCACATTGCCTGTGACAGTGCCTCGGCGTCGGAACTGGTGATTCCCCTGCACCGTCAGGGACGTGTGATCGGCGTCCTCGACCTGGACAGCCTGCGAGGGGACCGCTTTACGGCGGCAGATGAAGCGGGGCTGCGCCGCGTGACGGAAACATTGGAAAGGATGTGTACGACTTGTATTTAAATGACATCGTAAAGGACCATCCGGCCGACAAGGCGGCCTTTATCTTCAAGGACCAGGTGACGACGTACGGACAGTTTCGGCAGAACGTGGAAGCCAAGGCGGCATTCCTGCAGGCCCGGGGCATCCGGGAAGGGGACCGGGTCGGCCTGATCAGCAAAAACTGCCCCCAGTTCGTCGAGACGTATTTTGCCTGTGCCAAGGCCGGCGCCATTGTCGTTCCCATCAACTTCCAGCTCGTGCCGGCCGAAGTGGCCTACATCTGCAAGGACACGGCCATGAAGATCCTGATTCTCCAGCAGAAGATGGAGCTGAAGGATTCCCTGGCGGAGCTGGGCGTCGAGACCAGCCCGGAAGAATATACCTTCGAGGAAATGGTGCCGCCTGCCGGCGCGTCGTTCCATGAAGTGGAGCGGTCGCCCCGGGATGCCGTGGCCATTATCTACACGTCGGGCACGACGGGCCGGCCAAAAGGGGCTGTCCTGACGCAGGACGGCATCGTGCAGAACACCGTTGGGATCGCGCGGCGCGTCGATATGATGGCCGATGACATTTCCCTCTGCGTCCTCCCCATGTATCATTGTTTTGCCTGGGTGACCTCGGTTTGTGGCAACCTGTATTTCGGCGCGACCATCATCGTTCAGGAAACCTTCCATTACGGCGACGCCATGAAGCTGATCAAAAAGTATCATATCAACGCCATGTTCGGCGTCCCGACCATGTACCAGCTGTTCGTCAACAGCGCGGATCCGGCCGATTTGGCCCAGTTCCGCTATTTCGTCAGCGGCGGCGCCGCGCTGCCGCGGATCCTGTACGACGAATTCGCGAAGAAATTCGGGCAGCATGTGCAGGAAGGGTACGGTCTGTCCGAGGCGAGTCCTGTCGTCACCTGCTGCCCGTCGGGAAAACCGCGCCAAAGTTCCATCGGTGTGCCGATTTTCAACTGCGAGGCCCAGGTCCAGGATGAGCAGGGAAACGAGGTGCCTGTCGGGGAAGTGGGCGAATTGTGCGCCAAGGGCCCGAACGTCATGCTGGGCTACTGGAACCGCCCGAAGGAAACGGCCTACGCCTTGCGGGGCGGCTGGCTCCATACGGAAGATCTGGCGTACCGCGACGAAGATGGCTATCTCTTCATTGTGGACCGCTTGAAGGATATGATTATTTCCAGCGGGGAAAACGTGTATCCCCGCGAAGTGGAGGAAGTTCTCCTGGCCCATCCGGATATCCGGGAGGCGGCCGTTATCGGCATTCCGGACAAACTGCGCGGCCAGGCGATCTGCGCCTACGTCGTGCCCGAAGAGGGGGCCGAACTGACGAAACGCATGCTGCGCAAGTATCTTCTGGGGAAAATCGCGGCGTACAAGGTGCCACGCGAGTTTATCCTCTGCACGGAATTGCCGCGCAACAACACGGGCAAAGTCATGAAGACGGTCCTGCGGGAAAAATCCCTTGTCGACATGGTGCATCGTCTCAAATAGTGTCGGGCCCTTCGGCGGGAAACGCAAACCAGTAAGGATATGACAAAAAAGGCGATCCAATTTCTTGGATCGCCTTTTTGTCGTGCGGGAACGTTACTTGATGATCTGTTTGTTTTCCCCGGCCAGTTTCCGCTCTGCCCGGTCGACAACGGAGGCAACGGCGACGTCGCCGGTGATGTTGACGGTCGTACGGAACATATCGAGGACACGGTCGATGCCGGCAACTAGCGCCAGGCCTTCCAGCGGCAGCTGGACGGACTGGAGTACCATGGCGAGCATAATCAGGCCGGCACCGGGAACACCTGCGGTCCCGATGGAGGCCAGGGTGCCTGTGAAGATGACGAGGATAATGTCACTCATGCCCAGATGGACGCCGAAGACGTTGGCGATGAAGAGCGTGCAGACGCCCATGTAGATCGCCGTGCCGTCCATGTTGATCGTCGCGCCCAGGGGCAGGACGAAAGACGTGACTTCGCGGGAGAGCCCCAGTTTTTCCTGGGCGTTCTTCATGTTGACCGGCAGCGTGCCCGACGAAGAACAGGTCGTGAAGGCCAGCATCATGGCCTCGGACATGCCACGGAAGAATTTGATCGGGGAGATGCCGCCGCCGAAGGATGCCAGGGGCGAGTAGACGAGGAGGCAGTGCAGGACGCTGCCGATTGCCGCGCAGGCAATGACGGAGAGCAGGGGTAGCAGGACCTTCGGCCCGTTTTTGCAGACGACGGGGAGGAGTAGGGCGAAGACGCCGTACGGGGCAAACTTCATGACCATGCTGATGACGTTATAGCAGACTTCCGCTGCGGCGCCGAAGAAGTTCGTCAGGACCTGGTTGCCGTGCTGGTCGATTTTCGTAATCGCCACGCCGATGAAGAGCGCGAAGATAATGACTGGCAGGATGTCCGCTTTTGCCATGGAGGCAATAGGATTGGTCGGAACCATGTTGACGAGGACCTGCATGATAGTCGGCGCCTCTTTGATTTTCGGGGCCGCCTTGCCCATTGCCTCGAGGCCATGGCCGGGCTGAATCAGGCCGGCGACGGCAAAGCCGATGATGATGGCGATGGCCGTCGTAATCAGATAGAGAAGGATGGTGCGGGCGCTGATGCGGCCCAGCTTACGGCTGTCCCCGCCAAGGCTCGTAACCCCTACGATGAGGGAGCAGAAGACCACGGGAACAATCATCATTTTAATCAGGTTGATGAAGATGGTGCCGATGGGTGCGATCCATTTCGTGATGAAAGGCAGATTGTCCGGGCCGGCAATGAGGCCGCAGATGACCGACAGGATCAAAGCGGCAAAGATTTGAATTGATAAGTTCATGATACCCCTCCAGAGAATTTAACATTGGTTTCCATGCGGGAAACTTACTTCATTTTAACACTTTTTTCGATAATTTCATCCTTTGGAACGGTAAGTATACATGTATACACGTATACTTTGCGGGCTCAAGGAACCCCTCCGCAGGGTACCTATAGGGAGTTTTGTGTTTTTTTGCCGCGAAACCCCCAAAATATGGTATAATATCCTGAAGTGCCGAATCCGGCATGGTTGTGATTTTGAAGGAATCGGAGTAAGACAAGATGACCATGAAAACGAAATATTACCACGTGCTGAACTACGGCTGCCAGATGAACGAAAGCGACTCCGAGCATTATGCCGGTCAGCTGGAAGAAATGGGATACGCCCCGACGGCGACCCCCGAAGAAGCTGACGTTGTCGTTATCAACACGTGTTGTGTCCGCGAAAGCGCGGAACTGCGGATCCTCGGAAAGATTGGGGAAATGAAGCGCGTCAAGGCCCGGCATCCCGGGCAAGTCCTGTGCGTCGCGGGCTGTATGGCCCAAAAAGACGGAGAGGCACTGCTGAAAAAATACCCCCAGATCGATCTGCTCCTGGGGACGTCCTATGTCAATTCCTTCCGGAAATTGTTCGAAACCTATCTGGGAGACCGGGAGAAAGGGGCTTATACGAGCCTGGAAGTGCAGAGCAGCGAGTTCGAAGGAACCCGCGTCCGGGAAAGCGGCTTCAGCGCCTGGATTCCCATCATGTACGGATGCAATAACTTCTGCACGTATTGCATTGTCCCCTATGTGCGGGGGCGGGAACGAAGCCGCAGCATCGATAATATATTGGAAGAAGTGGAAAAGGCTGTCGCCCGGGGATACACGGAAATCACCCTGTTGGGGCAGAACGTCGACTCTTATGGAAAGGATTTCCTGCGGGACGGGGCCCTGGACAAACTGGGCGCCACGGACGCCACTTCTGTCCAGGAACCCTTTGCGGCGCTCCTGCGCGCCGTCGACCGGGTGCCCGGGCTGCAACGGGTCCATTTTATGACGAGCCATCCCCGGGATATGTCGGAAGAAGTCATCCGCACGGTCGCGGAGGGGACCCATTTGTGCGAACAGTTCCACGTGGCCCTCCAGTCGGGCAGTGACCGTGTCCTGAAGGAAATGAACCGTGGTTACACGGGCGCCCGCTTTCTGGAACTGGTGCGTCTCGTCCGCCGCTATATTCCGGACGCGTCCATCACGACGGACATCATCGTCGGGTTCCCCGGGGAGACAGAAGAGGACTTTGAGGCCACGTGCCGTCTCGTGGAAGAGGCGCGGTTCGACGCGGCCTATACGTTCCTCTATTCGCCCCGCAGCGGGACGCCGGCGGCACGCCGGAAAGACCAGGTGCCGGACGCGGTGAAGCATGCGCGCCTGCAGCGGCTGATGGACATCCAGAATCGGATCTCCCTGTCAATCCACGAAGGCTGGCGCGGGAAGACCGTCGAAGTCATGGCCGAAGGGCCGACGGAAAAGGACTCCCGCATATGGTCCGGCCGGACGAGAGGAAATAAGCTGGTCCTGTGGCCCCAGGGGGAAGGGACGGAGGGCGGGGAAGGCTGCCTGCGGCCGGTGGTACCGGGACAGCTGGTCCACGTCCTGATCACGAATCCCCAGACCTGGCTCCTGAAAGGCCGCCGGGTGGACTGAGTACGCCGCCCGGACGGAGGTGAGGATATGGCGAATACGTTGACACCCATGATGCAGCAGTACATGGAGTACAAGAACGAACATCCCGATGAGCTGCTGTTTTACCGCATCGGCGATTTTTTTGAGATGTTCTTTGACGATGCCAAGACCGTGTCCCGGGAACTGGGACTGACGCTGACAGGCCGTGACGGAGGCCTGGAAGACCGCATTCCCATGTGCGGCGTGCCGCACCATGCCGTGGACGGCTACATTGCCAAGCTGATCAGAAAAGGCTATCGCGTGGCCGTGTGCGACCAGATTGAAGACCCGAAACTGGCCAAAGGCCTGGTCAAGCGGGCCATCGTGAAAATTGTCACGCCGGGCACGGCCTTGAGTGAATCCCTCCTCGAAGACTCGAAAAACCGTTATCTGGCCCGCGTGGAAGAAGAAGACGGCGTGTACTGCCTGGCCCTGGCCGACGTGTCGACAGGGGAGTGCCGCTGGTTCACGTCCAGCGGGAGCGAGCGGCTCCCGGCCCTGGAGGAACAGTTGTTTCGTCTCCAGCCGTCGGAAATCATTTTCCGCAGCGGCATCAGCCAGTGGGAGAAATTGACGGACTGGCTCCGGCACAAACTGCCTGACTGCGCCTGTTCTGTCTATACCGTGCCGGACGGTACGGAAGATTTTGTGCGCGCCCATTTCGGGGACATCTCCCTGGAACCGGGGGTCCGTGAAACCGTGCAGGCCCTCCTGGCCTATCTCCATGGGACCGTCATGGCCGACTTGTCCCAAATCAACAGGCTGGAACGTATCTCCACGGAACAGTACATGAACCTGGACGCCACAGCCATCCGCAACCTGGAACTCATTCGCAACATGCGGGATGGCGGCAGGAAGGGGACCTTGCTGGATGTGCTCGACTTTACGTCCACCTCCATGGGGGCGCGGTGCCTGCGGAACTGGATCGAGTGTCCCCTGCTGGATGTGGCCAGGATCCGGGAGCGGCAGGATGCCGTCGAGGACCTGGTGGGACGCCCGGACCTTCGCGGCGCCATCCAGGAGCGATTGAAGGAAGTCTTCGACCTGGAGCGGATTTTGTCGCGCCTGGAAGTGGGAAGCGCCAACGCGCGGGACCTGGTGAGCCTGCGGGCGTCCCTGGAGGCGCTGCCGTCCTTGAAAGAGGGACTCCGGGAAGCGAAGGCCGGCCTGCTGCGGAAGCTTTCGGCCCAGATCGGGCTGCACGAAAAGATCCGGGACACCCTGGCGGCGGCGATTGTCGAGGATCCGCCCTTCACGGTCCGGGAAGGCGGGATGATCCGCGACGGCTACGACCTGGAACTGGACGAACTGCATGACATCGCCCGGAATAATTCGGCCTGGATGGCTGATTTTGAGCAGCGTACCAAGGCCTCGACGGGCATCAAGACCCTGAAGGTCGGCTACAACAAGGTCTTCGGCTACTACATCGAGGTCAGCAAAGGCCAGACGTCGCAGGTGCCGGCGGAATTTATCCGCAAACAGACCCTGGTTAACGCCGAGCGGTATATCGTACCGGAGCTGAAGGACTTTGAAAATAAGATCCTGAGCGCCAAAGAGAAAATCGAATCGCTGGAATATTATCTGTTCCAAAAGATTCGCGGCGAAATCCGCGAAGAGATTCCCCGCATCCAGGACACGGCCCACGCCCTGGCGCGTCTCGATGTCCTGGCTTCCCTGGCCACGGCGGCTTTCAAATACGACTATCACCGGCCGGAGCTGAACACGCGCGGCGAAATCCGTATCCTCGACGGCCGTCACCCCGTGGTGGAGCGGCTGCTGGACAAAGAAATCTTCGTGCCCAACAACGTGACGCTGAACAGTACGGACGAGCGCATGATCCTCCTGACGGGCCCTAACATGGCGGGCAAGTCGACGTATATGCGCCAAGTGGCCCTCCTGGTCCTCCTGACCCAGATGGGCAGCTTCCTTCCCGCGCGCAGCGCCGATGTGTGCGTCGTGGACCGTATCTTTACGCGCGTCGGCGCCAGCGACGACCTGGCGACGGGGCAGAGTACGTTCATGATGGAAATGAACGAAGTGGCCCAAATCCTGAAATACGCCACGCGGGACTCCCTGATCATCCTCGACGAAGTGGGCCGTGGGACGAGCACATACGACGGCATGGCCATTGCCCGCGCCGTCATGGAATACATCCAGGCCCGCATCAAGGCCAAGACCTTGTTTGCCACGCATTACCATGAGTTGATCGGGATGGAATCGGTCCTGGAAGGCATCCGGAATTATTCCGTCGCCATCAAGGAACGGGGCAACGACATCGTTTTCCTGCGCCGCATCGTGCGGGGCGGCACGGACCGCAGTTACGGCGTCCATGTTGCGCGTCTGGCGGGTTTGCCGAAGAAGGTCCTCGAACGGGCCGATGAACTTTTGCGGGAATACGACCACTATAAGGATGCCCTGACCGTCGGCGGGGAATTGCCTCATGGGACCGCCGGGGCGGTGCCGGCCGGGAAGGAGGTCTCATCCTCTCCCGCGCGGGAAGAGGAGGCCATGGGGTCCCTCTTCGCCAATTCCCTGTCGCAGGAACTGCTGGCCCTGGATGTCATGAGCATGACGCCCATCGAAGCCATGAATGCCCTGTTCCGCCTGCAACAGGAAGCGAAAAAGGAGCAGGGACTGTAAGAAAGGGGTGCCTATGCAGGAAGCAGAAGTACGCCTCCTTGACACGAACACATCGAACCAGATCGCGGCTGGGGAAGTCGTGGAAAAACCGGCATCGGTCGTGAAGGAGCTGGTGGAAAATTCACTGGATGCCGGCGCCGACAGCGTCGATGTGACGGTGTTCGAAGGAGGGACGGAATATATCCGTGTGGCCGACAATGGTACGGGGATGAGCGAAAACAACGCGCGCCTGGCCCTGAAGCGCCACGCGACGAGCAAAATCCGGGCGGCGTCGGATTTGAGCAATCTCCACACGCTGGGATTCCGTGGAGAGGCGCTGCCGAGCATTGCTTCCGTCTCGGAATTCGAGCTCCTGACCCGGACGCCCGGGGAGGACCTGGCCACGTCCCTGAAACTCCGCGGCGGGGCCGACGAGGAATGCCTGCGGACGGGCGGCCCTCTGGGAACGACGATTATCGTCAAGGACCTGTTTTTCAATGTGCCGGCACGGCGCAAGTTTTTGAAGACCGTGTCCACGGAAGGGCGCTATATCAGTGAAATTATGACGCGCATTGCCCTGGCGCGGCCGGACGTGCGCTTCAAATTGACCAGCAACGACAAGGAAGTTCTGGTCACGCCGGGCAATGGCAGCCTAAAGGATACTATTGCCGCCCTCTATGGGAAAAGCGTCGCCGCCGACCTTCTGCCGGTCGCCTTCGATGGCAGCGGCGTGAGTGTCCACGGTTACATCGGCAAGCCGACCCTCCTGAAAGGAAACCGGAGCTGGCAGACCTTGCTCGTCAATGGCCGCAGCATCAACAGCCCCATGCTGTCAAAGGCCATCGAGCATGCCTACCAGTCCCAGATTCCCAAGCGGGGCTTTGCCTTTGCCGTCCTGGATATCCGCGTGGCGCCGGATCAAATCGACGTCAATGTGCACCCCCAGAAGAGCGAGGTCAAGTTCAGCGACGACGGGTCTGTCTACAAGGCGGTCTACAAGTCCCTGGCCGACGCCCTGACGCGCCCCATGCATGCGGAGCGCGACGCAGGGGAACCGCCTGCCCCGTCCTTGGCCCCGGGCGGCTGCGTGGTGGCGGAAACGTGGTCGGGCAGCTTCCTGCCTGAAAGCCCCCAGGGCGCGGCGGATACGGAGGCCGACCTGGCCGGCCGGCGGCCGGCGGCCTTTCGTCCCGGGGGGATGGGAAGCGGCCTGGCCGAAGCGGCGCGCCAGAGTATCTGGCGCCCTGTGGGGACTGATTTCGGGGAAGGGGCGTCCCAGGCGCCGGCCTGTTCCTTCGGGGAAGCCCAGGAAAGACGGGCCGAACAGGACGACCTGGGCCGTCAGGTCCTGGCCATGCAGGAGCCGGGCGAAGACGGTGTCCTGGAAACCATCTGGCCCATCGGGCAGGTGGACCGGACCTTTATCATCGCCCAGTCCGACGACACGCTGTATCTGATCGACCAGCATGCGGCGCACGAACGGATCCTTTACGACAAGCTGGTCCTGTCCCACCAGGACATTCCGGCCCAGCAGCTCCTGATCCCCTTGTTTATCCCGCTCCCGCCCGATGAAGTGGAACTTTTGGAAAAATATCACGACGTCTTTTTCCAACTCGGTGTGGACGTGACGCCCGCGGGCGACACCTCGGTCCGTGTGGACAGCCTGCCGGCGGATATCCCGGCGGACGAGGCGGACAATTTCATCCGCGAGGTGGCCCAGTACCTGCAGGAACACCGTACGCCCGACGCGGCGGAACTGCGCCAAGACGTGCTGCATATGGCGGCGTGCCGGGCTGCGATCAAAGCGGGGCAGCTGCTCAATATGCGGCAGATGCGCCAGTTGCTTCTCGATTTGTGCAACACGACCCATCCCTTTACGTGTCCCCATGGACGGCCCTGCATGATTGCCGTCTCGTCGGACGAGTTGTATAAGATGTTTAAGCGGACAGGTTTCGACCTGCCTGCGCGGCAGGCCAATCCCTATGACAGATAACAGAACGCGGCCGGCCCTGACGCCGGCATCCTTCCTCGTGACTACAAGCGCCAAGGCGGACGCGCGCCTGGACGGGGAGGCCCGCTCCTGGGCCTCCCTGTTCGGGGTTCCTTACGTGCCCCGCGGCAAGGGCGTGACGTTGCCATCCCTGTTGGCGAAGACAGGGGTGGATGCCCTTTTGGTGGCTACGGAAACGGGTCCCCGTGTCCATACGGCGGAAGGAACCCTCTTCTACCACCCTGGCCTCGGTACGGTACGGTGGCAGCGTGTTGCCCTTCGGGGCGAGAAAGACAATTTCCTGGAAGCCATGGACCTGCGGCCGGGACAGCGTGTCCTGGACTGCACTGTCGGCCTGGCGGCGGACGCCCTGCTGGCCAGCCATGCCGTCGGCCCCGGCGGGGAGGTGACGGGCCTGGAGGCATCACCCCTGCTGTGGTTCCTGTCGAGCCGGGGCGTCCAGACCTATGTGGGAAAATTTCCCGCCCTGACAGAAGATTTGCGGCGCGTCACGATTCATCGAGCCGAGGCGGCGGACTACTTGCAATCCTTGCCGGCAGACCGGTACGACGTGGTCTATTTTGATCCCATGTTCCGCCATCCCGTCCGCCGCTCGTCAGCCATGCAGCCCCTGCGGCCCCTGGCGTACGGCGGAGCCTTGACCCGGGAGGTCGTGCGGGAAGCCCTGCGGGTGGCGCCACGGGTCGTCGTCAAAGAGCGGACGGAAGCCATCCTGCGAGAGTTCGGCTGCCGTCGTTTTACGGGTTCGCGCTACAGCGGGGTCCGCTTCGGCATCGTCCTACGGGGGGAGGAATCCTTATGACAGAAGAACGGCGCGGCCGCCTGGTGGTCCTTCTCGGACCGACCGCCACGGGAAAGAGCCGTTGCGGCATTGCCTTGGCCCGGCGGACGGGCGGGGAAATCATTTCCGGGGACAGCATGCTCGTCTACCGGGGCATGGACATCGGGACGGCGAAACCTTCGCCGGAAGAACTGGCCCTGGTGCCGCATCACCTGGTCGACATCCTGCCGCCGGACGCGGAGTTCAGTGTTGTCGAGTTTTGCGAGCAGGCGGCGCGGCTTATTGCGGACATCCAAGGCAGGGGCCGGCTCCCGATCCTTGTCGGCGGGACAGGACTCTATATCCGCTCCCTCCTGGAAGGGTATCACTTCAGTTCCGTCGGCAGCGACCCGGCGTTTCGGAAGGAATGGGAAGCCTTTGCCGCCGCGGAAGGGACACAGGCCCTGCACGATCGGCTGGCCGCCGTGGATCCCGCCGCGGCTACCCGCCTTCATCCGAACGATGTGCGCCGCGTTATCCGGGCCCTGGAAACAGCTCTGGGCGGCGAGGCCGTGTCGCGGCAGCGGCAGGAAAGACCGGTCTACGACGCCGTTGTCTTCGGCCTGGCCATGGACCGGCAGTTCCTGTACGAACGCATCAACGCCCGGGTGGATGCTATGATCCGCGCCGGCCTAGAAGGGGAGGTACGGCGCCTGCTGGCGGCAGGCGTGCGGCCTGGTTGCCTCAGCATGAAAAGCCTTGGCTATCGCCAGATGGCGGAATATTTGACGGGGCAGTGTGATTTCGCGACAGCCGTGGAGAACATCAAGAAGAGCACGCGCCACTTCGCGAAGCGCCAGCTGACCTGGTACCGGCAGATGCCCTATGTGCGCTGGCTGGCCCTGGACCGGGGTCTCAATTACGAACAATGTGTGTCCGATATGGCCGCTCTACTTGCCCAACAGTGGGAAAAGAGGTAAAATAAAACCGTACACGGGCGGAAACACAGAGAGAATTGTCATTACCCCCGAGTGTATTGGATTTTAATTTATTGTATTGGGAGGGGAAATCACATGAACAACACGGGTACGAAAACGACCATGAACCTGCAGGACAGCTTCCTGAACCACGTGCGCAAGGAAAACCTGCCTGTCGTCATCTATCTGGTGAATGGCTTCCAGATCCGCGGGTATGTCCGCGGTTTCGACAATTTTACGGTCATCATTGAAAACGAAGGCAAACAGCAGCTCGTCTACAAGCATGCTGTATCGACCATTTCGCCGGTCGCGAATATTACGATCATGCAGCCGGAAAAGCGGGATTAACGGAACATGACGGGCGGTGTCACGCGACACCGGACGGATGCGGGAGAGAAAATGACGGGCGCGGATGCTCCCGTTGTTTTCTCTCTTTTCCCGTTGGGGCGCCCGGCCCGGATCCCGGACAGTCCTGGAAGACACCCCGCCGGGGAGGGCAAAGGAGGCAGGAGGATAAGATGGACAAGGTGGATTATATCGCCCTGTTCCTGGAGTATCTCCAGGTGGAGATGGGCTTGTCCCGCAACACGCAGCAGTCCTATGCGCGGGACCTGCGCCTTTTTTGTAAGGCCCTGGGCATCGGGGAGGCAGACTTGCCTCAGGTGGGCCGTTCCCGCATCATCCGCTACGTGACGGATTTGAAAATGCAGGGGCGCGCTGCGGCGACGATTGCCCGGAAGCTGGCTGCCCTGAAGGCCTTTTATCGGTTCCTCGTCGGGGAAGGGTTCCTGGCGGCGGATCCGGCGGAGGCCGTCGAGGCTGGAACCAAGGGCGTCCATTTGCCGAAGGTCCTGACGGAAGACGAAGTGCGGACCCTCCTGGCCCAACCGGACGTGACCACGGCGGAAGGCCTGCGGGACAGGGCGCTGCTGGAAATGCTCTATGCCACGGGCATGCGCGTGTCTGAACTGGTCCATCTGAAACGGGAAGATGTCCATTTGGACCTGCAGTATGTCCTGGTTTTCGGCAAGGGTGCCAAGGAGCGCATTGTGCCGATGGGCAGCGTGGCCGCCCGGTTTCTGGGACGCTATTTGGCCGAAGGGAGGCCGGCTTTTTTCGTCAAAGGGGAAGAGGATCCGGGAACCGTCTTCCTGGGCCTGGGGGGACAGGCCCTGACGCGGCAGCGCGTGTGGGAGCTAATCGGGGACTACGGCCGGTCGGCAGGGCTCCTGAAGCGTATTTCCCCCCACATGTTGCGCCATTCCTTTGCCACCCACCTGCTGGACAACGGGGCTGACTTGCGCAGCGTCCAGGAAATGTTGGGCCATGCCGACATTTCCACGACCCAGATTTATACCCATCTTACCAATAAGCGCCTCCGCGCCGTTTATGAGAAGGCCCATCCTCGCAAGTAGGAGGGCGGCGCGCGGAGTCCGGGAAAGGGACAGGATATGAAAGAAAAGAAGAAAAAAGGCGGCAGCGCCGGGGCGTTCTTCCTGGTGATTGCCCTCGCCCTGGTCTTGGCCGGGCTGGCGGGATTCTTTTACGCTTCCCAGAAAAACAAGCCGAAAGACTTGGCCGATGTCGGGAAGAACGAAGCCGTAGACCTGCTGGAAGAATCGAAACGGGCCCACCACGCCCTGGACGAGGTTTTGATGCAGCGCGCCGAAACGTGGCAGCTCCAGGACTCGAACCGCAAGGAATTTACGGAAAAAATCCCTGCCACAGGAGCGGAAATCCATTATACGCGTCGGGAGGTCGACGTCGGCGTGCCGACGACGACAGACCTGAAGGGAGCATCCGACTGGGTGGCCCGGCAGATCCGGACAAGCCAGACACTCCACGTCCTGAATGAGGGCAAGGCGAAATATGAAGGCCGCGAAGCCTACCGGCTGGACCTGGGGATTTCTGTCAAAAACGGGGAAGCCGGGGAAAAGACCTTCGTCACGGATTCGGTCTTTTTTTTCCATAACGGCAACCTGACGAAAAAGGACAAAGACATTCCCAAGACGACGGCCCAGTCCACGGTGCCGCCGGCGGGCAAGAAACACTTCGGGAAACTGGCGGTGGTCATCGATGATTGCGGTTACGATAACGCGTCGCTGCGAAAATTGCTGGCCACGGGACTTCCGTTCAGCTACGCCGTCATTCCCTATAAAGACGGCAGCCAGGAAGCGCTGCGCCTGATCCGGAATGCCGGTCGGACGGCGATGCTCCACATGCCCATGGAACCGATTGACCGCGGACAGATGTCGGAGCCGGGCCGCACGATTCTCGTGTCCCAGTCGGACGCCCAGGTCCGCGGCCTGCTGACGGCGGCGCTGGACAGCTTGCCTGGCGTTTCCGGCATGAACAATCATCAGGGCTCCCGCGCGACAGGGGATGTGGAAACCATGCGGGTGGTCATGAAGGTGTTGAAGGAACGGGGACTTTTCTTCGTGGACAGCCGCACGAGTTCCCAATCGGTGGGGATGGCGACAGCGCGCAAGTACGGGGTTCCTACAGGGATGAATACCCTGTTCCTGGACAACCAGGCTTCGGCGCCGGCAATTTACGCCATGATCCGCGAGGCCATGGACCGGGCCGACAGGGAAGGCAGCGTGATCGCCATTTGTCACGCCCGGCCGGCGACCGCTGCCGCATGGACGACCTATCTCGACGAAATCAAGGCCACCGGGATCCAGCTGGTACCGGTGACGAGCATCCTGCAGTAAGGCCATACGGAGTGCCGGTGCTGCAGTGCCGTGCAGATCAAGACAGTGACAGGGGGAATCAGGAATGACACCGGAAGAAGTCATGACACGATACGAGCAGTATATCAATCCGGCGGCGACGAAACTGTTCCGTTTCATGGGCCTGGCCAGCGTGGAAGGCCGGGGAGAAGGCTGGACCGTGACGGACACGGAAGGGCAGTCCTTTATCGACTGCCTCGGCGGCTATGGCATGTTCGCCCTGGGCCATCGGCATCCCAAGGTGGTGGAGGCCGTGGAACGGCAGCTCCACGCGATGCCGATGAGTGGCAAGGTCCTTTTCAACGAACCCATGGCGCTCCTGGCGGAAAAACTGGCCGCCATCACGCCGGGGGACCTGCAATACAGCTTTTTCTGCAATAGTGGGACGGAAGCCGTGGAAGGCTGCCTGAAGATGGCGCGTCTCGCCACGGGCCGTCAGGAGATCATCGCCACGGACAACGCGTTTCACGGCAAGACCTTCGGATCCCTGACGGCGACGGGCCGTGACTTGTACCGCACGCCGTTCCAGCCCCTTGTGCCAGGATTCCGCCATGTCCCTTTCGGCGACCTTGCAGCCCTGGAAGCGGCGGTGACGGACCAAACGGCGGCGGTCATCGTGGAACCCATCCAGGGCGAGGGCGGTATTATCGTCCCGCCGGACGGGTATTTGAAACAGGTGGAGGAGTTGTGCCACGCCAAGGGCGCCCTCTTGATTGCCGACGAGGTCCAGACGGGCATGGGCCGCACGGGCCGCTGGTTCGGCTGTGACCATGACGGTGCCCGGCCGGACCTGATGGCCGTTTCCAAGGCTTTGGGCGGCGGCGTGATGCCCATCGGCGCGTTTGTCGGGACGGCGCAGGCCTGGGCAGGGTTCGTGGAAGCCCCCTTTATCCATACTTCGACCTTCGGCGGCGGGGAAATGGCCTGTGCCGCTGGGGTGGCGACGCTGCAGGTCATCGAGGAGGAAGGCCTGTTGGACAAGGCAGCCCGGGACGGAGCCTATTTCAAGGCGGGCCTGGAAAAAATCGCCGCCGAATTTCCGCGGGTCCTCCGCACTGTGCGGGGCCGCGGCATGATGATGGGGCTGGAACTGACGAAGGAGGGGGCCGGCGGCATGCTGATGGCCCTGATGATTGCCCAGCACGTCCTTGTGGCCTATACGCTGAACAATCCGAAAGTCATCCGCATAGAGCCGCCCCTCATCCTGCCCGTGGCGGTTATCGACCAGGTCTTGGCCCTCCTGCACGACGCGGTCCGCCAGGTGGACGAAGTCATCGACGACCTTTGAGACGGATCGGGACCGGGCGTTTCCGGTGGGCTGGAAGGTCCCCGCGCCGCAGGAATTTTCGCGATATGGCAAGTTTAGGAAGGGAAGGTGAGCCGCATGCCCTATGTAAAAACGGAACTGGTTATGCGTGGAAGCAAGCAGGCTATTTATGATGTCATCCGGGACATGGTGTCCTATCCAAAATTCATGAAAAACCTGGAGTCGGTCAAAATCCTGGAACAGGACGAAAATACGGACCTGACCCACTGGGTGTCCAATGTGGATGGCCGGAAGATCGTTTGGACGGAACGGGATTTTTTCTATCCCGATGACTTCCGCATCACCTACAGCCAGACGGAAGGGGATTTAAAGAAAATGGAAGGGGCCTGGGAATTGGAAACGGTACCTGACGGTGTCCGCGTGTCCCTGGCCGTGGACTTCGAGTTCGGCATTCCCATGATCGCGGGGTTGTTGAACCCGATCCTTGTCCGCAAGGTGAAGGAGAACAGCAACGCTATGCTGCAGGCTGTGAAGGCGCAGGTCGAACAGGCCTGAACCGCCGGGACTGGCGGACGCGGAGTTTGTCAAAGCCCATAAAATCTGATACAATGGACTGGGGCCGGACCCACGGCCCGGGAAGCCCCGTCACGGACGGGAAACTGTGAAGGAGAACCTCTATGAAAACAGCTTTTTTGATGACCTTGCTGACGCTGCTCCTCGTATTAGTCGGGGACTATATCGGCGGCGGCCAGGGCATGCTTGTCATGCTGATTTTTTCGGTCGGCATGAACTTTGTCACCTATTGGTACAGCGACAAGATGGTCCTGGCCCAGTACCGGGCCCGCCAGGTCAGTGAGGAAACGGCGCCGGCCCTGTACGGCATCGTGCGGCGCCTGGCCGGCCGGGCCGGCCTGCCTGTGCCGAAGGTCTATATTATCGACGACCCTGTGCCCAACGCCTTCGCGACGGGCCGAAACCCGTCTCATGCGGCGGTCGCCGTGACGACGGGCCTGATGAATTACTTGTCGCCGAAAGAGATTGAAGGCGTCCTGGGCCACGAAATGACCCATGTGCGCAACCGCGATATCCTCATCGGCACCGTGGCGGCGTCCCTTGCCGGTCTCATTACGACGATTTCCCGCTTCGCCTTCTGGTTTGGCGGCAGCCGGGACGACGATAACCGCAATCCGGTGGCGGCCATCGCTCTCTTGATCCTGGCGCCCATCGCGGCGGGCATCATCCAGCTTGCCGTGTCGCGGAGCCGCGAATACAAGGCGGACGAAGGGGGCGGACAGCTCTGCGGCAATCCGGACTATCTGGCCGACGCCCTGGAAAAGATTTCCGGCGTGGCGACGGCCCACAGCATGGGACGGGCGACGGAAGCGACGGCCCACATGTTTATTGTGTGCCCCTTCAGTCGGCGGGACATGGCGAACCTCTTCAGTACGCATCCCTCTACGGAAGAACGCGTACGCCTCCTGCGCAAGCAGGCGGCGGACATGCGCGCCCGCGGGGAAGTGCGGCCGTAAGGGAACACCTGTCGGTGATGGTCCTGTGGGGATTCCGGGGAAGAAATTCCCGGGCACCGCTTGATTTTGGGAAAGCCCCGATGTAAAATCTTCTATCGGGAGTAATACAAATCTTATCCAATTATTCAACAAAAGGAGACGGAAACATGGATCAGAAATCGTTGGTACTTGTAAAGCCGGACGGAGTCCGCAAACACTTGATTGGTGAAATCATCGGCCGTTTCGAACGCCGCGGCCTGAAAATCTGTGCCCTCAAAATGCTCGTCATGACGAAGGAACAGGCCCAATACCATTATGCCGAACATGTCGGCAAATCCTTCTTCCCCGAACTGGAAGCCTTCATCACCGGCGGCCCGCTGGTTGCCATGATCGTGGAAGGCCCGAACGCCATCAAGGCCATCCGTACCATGATGGGCGTTACGGATCCGGTTGAATCCACGCCGGGTTCCATCCGCGGGGATTTTGCCCTGGACAAAGGCGAAAACGTAATTCATGGCAGTGACAGCCCCGAAGCCGCTGAACGTGAAATCAAGAACTTCTTCAAACCTGAAGAAATCTACTGAGAAATCTGGCTCAGGCGGCGCTGCCGTCCGGGCCTTTTTTTACAGCGCCCGCCGGGGCTTCTGGCCCGGGACGGGACGTCGATGGGGACGGGGATTTTTCCCCCTGTCCGATGCTAAAGGAGGTTGGACTTTATGACGAAAGCAGCAGTATATACGCGTACGGGAGACAAGGGGACGACGGGTCTGTACACGGGCGAACGGGTCTCCAAATGCTCGCCTCGTGTCGAAGCCTACGGCACGCTGGACGAAATCACATCGGCCCTCGGCCTGGCACGGTCCCTGGTCAAACGGGACGACGTGAGACAGACTATCTATGACATCCAGAAGCTGATGATGTCCATGATGGCCGATGTAGCCAGCCTGAATCTGCCGCAGCCCTACATCACGGAAGAACACGTCAAGATGTTTGAGGCGACTATCGACAAATATGATTCCCTCTTGAAACCGCTGAGTCATTTTCTCATTCCCGGGGAAACGCAGGGCGCCGCGGCTCTCGACATGGCCCGCACGACGACGCGCCGCGCCGAACGGCAGCTGCTCCGGCTGAATCAGGAAGAACCCGTCAACCCGCAGCTGCTGATCTGCGTAAACCGCCTGTCGGACTTGTGCTTTATCCTGTCCCGCGTGGAAACGGAAGTCGGCGCCCAGTGATTTGTCATACAGGCGATTCTATAGTATAATAGGTGCTGGAAAAGCAATACCAGGTGTGGTCGGTGCGCCGGCCGCTTAATAGGGAATACCGGTGTGAATCCGGAGCAGTCCCGCTACTGTGACAGGGAGTCGGCCGCAAGTGTGCCATTGGGAAACCGAGAAGGCGCGGCCCGACGAGGAACTGGAGCCAGGAGACCTGCCTGAAAGAGGGAACCATCGTACCTACGGGAGATAGGGAAGTGGCTATTCAGGCACAGCAACAGGTTGTCTCTTTGCAGGGAGGCAACCTGTTTTATTATGGAAAGGAGCCTTTTCCCATGGCTACGAAAGGCGGCATTGTGTTGGTTCTGGGCGGCGCCCGGAGCGGCAAAAGCGAGTTCGCGGAACAATATGTGCTTCACGCGGGGGCCGTGTGCGGCTATATTGCTACGGCGGAAATCCTGGACGAGGAAATGCGGGAGCGAGTGCGTCTCCACCAGGCCCGGAGGGGCCGGCGGTGGATCACCTTCGAGGCCCCTTATGACGCGGAACGGGTCCTGCCCGACGCCGGCGCCCGGACGGACGCCATTTTGTTCGACGATATCACTTTGTACCTGAGCAACCTTCTCTACGGCAAAGCGGCGCTGCAGGGCTCGACGACGGAAAAGGCGGCCCAGGTGGCGCGCCGGCTGGGGGCCCTGGTGGACGCGGCGCGCCGAACGGGCCGGACGGTTGTTTTCGTCTCCAACGACGTTGGCGCCGGCATCGTGCCGGACAATGCCATGGCCCGGGAATACAGGGACATCGCGGGCTGGGCCAACCAGCAGCTGGGGCAGGCGGCAGACCGCGTGTTCTATGTCCTCGCCGGCCAGGCCGTGGACATCAAGCAGCTGGCTTTCCACTTTCCCGATACCGGTTCCCCCCGCAGAAGCAGAGAAAGGAACGGATGAACATGTTGGATGAATTACAGATAGGGCGTCCTGACCGGGCTATCCGGGAACACGTCCTGCAAGAGTGGAGAAAGGTCCTCGGCGGCGAGCGACTCGGGGACCTGGAGACCATGACGGCCGATTTCCTGGCCATGACAGGCGGCAAAGGCCTGCAGGGCCTGCACCCGGTCATGGGCCTTATGTGCGGGGACCACGGCATCGCCAAGTATGGGGTGAGCGCGTTTCCGCAGGAAGTGACCCTCCAGATGGTGCGGGGGTACGGCCGCGGCACGGCAGGCGCCAATGTTATGGCGCGCCACGCCGGCGCGAACGTAGTCGTCGTCGACGTCGGCACGAATTTCGATCTTTCGGAGTTTGGCCACGTGCGTCAGTGCAAGGTGGCCTGGGGGACGCAGGATTTTACGCAGGGACCGGCCATGACGGCGGCCCAGGCGGAACAGGCCCTGCGCGTGGGGATGGACATGGCCTGCGCCGCCATCGACCACGGCTGCAACATCCTCGAAACGGGGGAAATGGGCATTGCCAATACGACGTCCACGGCGGCCATTGCCGCGGCCTTCCTGGGTTTGCCCCCGGAAGAGACGACGGGTCGCGGCAGCGGCATCAACGATGAGCGGCTCCGCATCAAGACAGAGGTCGTGCGCCAGGGTCTGGCTGTGAACCGGCCTGTGCAGGGCGACGGTTTCGATATCCTCTGTAAGGTCGGCGGCTATGACCATGCGGGACTGGCCGGCATGATGCTTGCCGGGGCGGCCCGTCACGTACCGACCATGGTGGATGGCGTCAACGCGACGGCAGCCGCTGTCATTGCCTATGGGATTTGCCCTGCCGTGGCGGATTACCTGCTCTGTTCCCATTTGTCGAGTGATTTGAGTCACCGGCGAATGCTGGAACTTCTACGGCTCAAACCCATCGTGGACGCCGGTATGCGGCTGGGTGAGGGAACCGGAGCATCCCTGGCCCTGAGCCTGCTGCGCACGTCTCTCGACACCTATCGCGCGTTAACAGGGGAGTAAGGCCATGACGGAGAAAAACGACAAGACGGTGGCTGGGGAGGATGCCCTGGCCGAAAAAAAGAAAGGCACGGAAGTCGAGACGGAAACGGGGTGGCTCTGGCATCTCTATCTGCGCCTGCCGTCCCGTTCCACGGGGCCTTTCCGCTACATCCGCGATTTTTTCACGTGTCTCGAGTTCCTGACGAGAATTCGTGTCACCAAGCGGGAGGAATGGTTTCCTGACGATTTTGCCCGGTCTGTCCCGTTCTTTCCCTGGACGGGCCTCGTGATGGGCGTTCTCCAATGGGGCGCCCTGGTGGTGGGACTGTGGCTGCAGCTCAGCGGCCTGCTGCTGGGTATCTTCCTTACCTTGACGGAACTGTTTTTCCTCGGCACCTTGATGTACGATGGATTTATGGACACGTGTGACGGCATTTTCAGCGGCCGTACGCGGGCCCGCAAATTGGAAATCATGCAGGACAGCCATGTCGGAGCAAACGCGGTCCTTGGCGCCGTCCTCCTGATCCTGGGCAAAGTCAGTCTGTTCGCCGTCCTGCCCGTTTTGGGCGGCGGCGTTGCCCTCATGACCATGTATGTCCTGACGCGGACTTTGATGACGGTCTATATCCTGGCCTTTCCCAATGCTCGTCCCGGCGGGTTGGGGGATATGTTCCGGCAAGGTGGCTCGCCCCGGTACCTGTGGCTTGCCGTCCTTTCGGCCGTCACCCTAATCTACGCCGTCGGCGGTCCGGAGTATCTGCTCCTCTCGGCAGTGGCTGCCTTGGGCTGCCTTCTCCTGGCCTGGTGGGTTCGGAGCAACCTGGGCGGCCTGACGGGAGACACTTTTGGCTTTCTGACGGAGCTGGGGGGCCTGCTCTTTTTAGGAATCCTGTTCAGTGTGGCGCGAAGCGCCCTGGTACCCTGAGTGCCATAGGCGAACCAGACGGCGGCCCGGCCTGTTTGGGCCGCCGGATCAAGAAAAGAAGGGAAGAGTATGCATATTGAAGAATTGGCGACCCAGGTCGTCCCGTTAAGCCGCGAACTCATAGCGGCGGCGCAAAAGCGCTTTGACAATTTGATCAAACCCGTCGGCTCCCTGGCGCAGCTCGAGGAAATGACCTCCCGCTACGCCGCCATTGTGGGCTCGTCGGACAAGCAGCTCGTCGTGGTTCCTTCCGTGCGGATCCTGCTTCTGTGGGGAACGGAACGATGCAAGGACCAGATCGAGGCCATCCTGTTGGGTAAAGCGCCGGTCCTGGCGCTGGCGGAGCAGGTCCGGGCCAAGGTATTGCCCCAGTTCCTGACGAGCGAAAATATGTATGATTATCTGGAAGAAGGGGCTATGCTTACGAGCGAATACGTGAGGGAGGAAAAGGCCGGCGTCCTTTGCCAGGGTTGCTTCAGTCCCTCGCCGGCCCCGGAGCGGTGGCGTCCCCTGGTCGCCGAAGAGGACGGGCTGCGGTTCCTGGAGGAACTGGGCGAGCCGGAAATTTCGGCCATGGCCGGGTCCATCCTCCAGGCGGCAGGCCTGCGAATCCCGGTCCTGCTGGACGGCGTGGCGACCTGCCTGGCCGCCCTGGCGGCAGCGAAATTCAACAGTGCCGTGCTGGAGTACTGCTATGCCGGCACGGAAACGGAAGAAGAGGGAGCGGCGGAACTGCTGGCCCTTTTGGGACGAAAGGCGCCGCTGAAGCTGCACCTGTCGGACAGCCGGGGCAACGGCGCCCTGGCCTGTCTGGATATCTTCGACGCGGGCATCAAGGCCTACCGGGAAATGGAAACCTTCGAGGAAGCGGGTGTCCACGCGGAAGAGGAGAAATTTTCCCTGAAAGTGCAGGAAGACAGGAAACAGGCCGGGGAGGCGCGCTGAGATGGCAAAACTATATTTGATCCGTCATGGAGAGACGGACTATAACAAAACGTACCGCTTTCAGGGACAGACAGACATTCCCCTGAACGAAGCCGGACGGGCCCAGGCGGAGTTGCTGGCCCGCTATTTTCGCGAGATTCCCCTGGACGGTCTCTATTGCAGCAGTTTGGGGCGGGCCGTGGAAACGGCGCGGGCGATCGGCCGGGTCCAGGGGTTGGAGCCTGTGTCCGTCGACGCGTTCCGTGAATTGAATTTCGGCGCCTGGGAAGGCCGAAACAGCGAAGACATCCAGAAGCGGGATGCCCGCGAATGGAAGGAATTCTTTGCCAGTCCGGCCGATACAGTCCTGCCCGGCGGGGAAAGCATGACGGACGTACAGCGGCGTGCCTATCCGGCCCTGCGCAAGATCCTGGAACAGCACCCCCAGGGCCAGGTGGCCGTCGTGGCCCATGGCGGGATCCTGCGGGTCCTGATCTGCACCATGCTCGGCATGAATCTGAACCGCACGTGGCACCTCCACGTGGGCAACGCCTCGGTGACCTGCTTCTATTACTGGGGCAACTCCTACACCCTGGAGTTTGCCAACCTTTCCTACTACCTGGACCGTCCTTCCCTAGAATTGAAACTGTGAGATCCGGGCAGGGCCCGGGAGCAAGGGAAGTTTCTGGAAGAAACATAATAATTAATAAGTATTTTTTACTGTAACAAGACGAAAAAAACAACCCATTTTGTAACTTTTTGTCGTAAAGTTCAAAGTTTGTCCCTACTTATATTACATTTGCGGAAAACTTCGTTGACAAATGGCTTTCTTTTGATATACTCACTTTAGAGTATCTCTAGGCGTCCTTGATCATGCATCGCCCTGCCAAGCACGTAAACCTTTACGTTCTGTGAAGCGGTCAGCCCCAAGTTCGCTCCCGAGGAGTTACGAGAAAAAGGAGTGTATTACAACATGTTTGAAGACAAGACCCTGAAATGTGTCGAATGTGGTTCCGAGTTCGTGTTCTCCGCTTCCGAGCAGGAATTCTACGCCGAAAAAGGCTTCACGAACGAACCGAAGCGTTGCCCGCACTGCAGAGCGGCCCGCAAAGCCCGCGTCAATGGCACCCAGCCCCGTCAGATGTATCATACGGTCTGCGCGGAATGCGGCAAGGAAACGGAAGTTCCGTTCCAGCCCTCCGAAGACCGTCCTGTCTACTGCTTTGACTGCTTCAACAAACGCAGACATAACGGCAGAGGCCACGAAGAATAAAGATTCCCGACCGGTTGCGTCCGCAGCCGGTCTTTTTTTGCATTTGCTGCCGGAATGGGGGAGACACTGCGGGGAAAAGGTTTTAAAAATAGTTTCCCGATTTCCAAACCTTCTGTGGTATAATGACTAGAGATTGCCTTTCCAGCGTGTGGAAAGGTACCGGCTGTCCCATAAGGAGGGTTAGTTATTTTAGAATTTAAAGATGTGGCCGTGAAAGATCGTGCCTTGTTTGAGACATATTTGAACAAACCGGACCACATGGGGTCCGAGTGCGCCTATACGAACCTGTTCATTTGGCGCGACTACTATCGTACGTATTGGACGGAGCATTTGGGCTTCCTCATCATTAAAGTCGATGTGGAAGACACATCCTTTTTCCTTCAGCCCTTCGGGGGGAAGGAGGAAGACCTGTCGCGGCTCGTCCGTGATTTGAAGGAGTATCACGGCGGCGGTTTCGAGTTCCACGGCATTTACGAGTCCTCCCTGGAGCGTCTCGGGAAGCTGGCTTTTGAGGAAGAATTTGTAGAAGACCGGGACAGCTGGGATTATGTCTACCTGCAAAAGGATCTGGCGACTTTGTCGGGACGGAAGTTTCACGGGCAGAAGAATCATTACAATGCCTTCAAAAAGGCAAATCCCGATTATACCTTCGAACTCATCAATCCGGAGAACTACGCCGAATGCCTGAATTTCGGCGAGGAATGGTGCCGGTCCCGCATGGACACGGATGCCAGCATCTACTGGGAATGGCGTGCCCTGCAGGAGGCTTTTGTCAATTTCGAGGCCTTGGGCCTGCGCGGCGGTGCCATCCGTATCGGTGGCCGCATCCAGGCGTTCAGCTTCGGCAAAGCCATCAACGACGTCATTTGCGACGAGAACGTGGAGAAGGCCAATCCCCAGATCCGCGGCCTCTACACGGCCATCCAGAAGGAATGCGCCGAAAAGGTATGGGGAGATATGACCTATATCAACCGGGAAGAGGATATGGGGAACGAAGGACTGCGCAAGGCGAAGGAGGCACTCCATCCGGCCTTCATGGTCAAAAAATACAATCTGCGGATCAAGTGAGGGGGACGCGGCAACCATGGAATTCCGTCTGGCGTCGGCCGGAGACCTGCCTCAGGTCATGGGCCTGTGGGACTACTGTTTCGAAAAAAAGGAAGATCCTTTTTTTCAGTGGTATTTCCGCGAATATTGCCTGCAACACAATAAAGTCGTCGGCGGCTTCGACGAGGAAGGCCGCCTGCGCAATATGCTGCACCTGAACCCTTATCAGGTCCTGCTGCGCGGCCGCGTGGCAGAGATGCCTTATATCGTCGGCGTGGCGACAGACCCGGCGGCGCGGGGGCACCATTTGACCGAAGGGCTCTTGGATGCAGCCTTTGCCCTTTTACGGGCCCGGCATGTGGCGTTTGCGCTGCTCATGCCTATCTACGCCGGCATTTACCAGCCCTACGGCTTTGCTTTCTGCTACAAAAAGCATGCGTATGACCTTCCCTTGGCGGACCTGCGTGTGCCGGCGCCGGTGGGGGAGGTCCGTCTCGAGCGGTCCGCCCGCCTGGACCGCCATCTCCTGGAAGATGTCTATGCCGACAGCGCGGCGCGGTACAATGGCCTGGCCGTGCGCACGGATTTTCAGTGGGATAAGCTTTTGACGACGCACAGCCTGGAACACGTCCAGACTGCCTTGGCCTGTGAGGAAGGGCGGCCCACGGGATACATGCTGTACAAGATTCTCGACGACAGGACTTTTTTTGTGCAGGAGCTGCTGGCTTCCACGGCGGACGCCCGCCTGGCCCTGCTGCGGTTCAGCCGGGCCCATCTGTCGGCGGCGGACCGTTTCGTCTGGCAGGCTCCGGCCGATGATGTCACCTACCTGCATTTTCCCGACGCGTCCCGGTCCGGGTCGGTCAAACCGGCCATGATGGCCCGCTGTCTCGATGTCGTGCAGGCTTTGGCGGACTATGAAGCGCCGCCGTCCTGTCCGGATCTGGATTTGACCCTAGCCGTGCAGGATCCCCAGATTGGGGCCAACAACCGTCTCCTCTCCTTGTCGGTCCGTCGGGGCCAGCTGCTGCTGCGAGACGGGGAGGACGAGACGCCGGACGTCCTGATGGATATCGGTGTTTTCACGCAGCTCTGTTTCGGTGCCTGCGAGGCGGAACGGCTGGAAGCGGCCGGGTTGCTGCATACGGTGGACCCGACGGCGACAGCGGCCCTGGCGGCCCTGTTCCCGCCGTGCGTCAACTATATTAATGAAGATTATTGAGCCGTCCGGGGCAGCAGCCAGGAGGGCATATCGCCAGACGACAGATTCCGGGAGAACCCGGGCATAGTGAAATCTACCTGAAACTGGGAGGCCGAGAATGGGAGAAATCAAACGCGTTTTCGTGGAAAAGAAAGATGCCTTTGCCGTCGAGGCGAAGGGCCTGCTGCAGGACTTGCGGGAGAACCTGCGTTTGGACGGGTTGAAACAGGTCCGTATCCTGGCCCGGTACGACTGCATGGGATTGACGGAAGAAGAGTTTGCCGAAGCGCGGCGTCTCGTCTTGTCGGAACCGCCGGTTGATACTGTGTCGGACACGCTGGAAACGGCTCCGGATGAACGGGCCTTTGCCCTGGAGCTGCTGCCCGGGCAGTATGACCAGCGGGAAGACTTCGCGGAACAGTGTATCCAGCTCCTGTCGCAAAACAAGAAGCCTGTCATTGCGGCGGCCAAGGTCTTCGTCCTGAAGGGAAGCCTGACGGACGAACAGTTCGCGACAGTCAAGCACTATTTGATCAACCCCATCGAAGCGCGGGAAGCGGCGATGGAAAAACCGGAAACCCTGGAAGACACGTGGGAGGAGCCGGCCGACGTGGCCCGCATGGAAGGTTTCCTGGATTTGGATCGGGACGCCATCGCGGCCCTGCGGCAGCAGCTGGGCCTGGCCATGAGCGTCGAAGACCTGCTCTGGATCCAGCAGTACTTCCGCGGGGAAGAGAAACGGGTGCCCACGGTGACGGAAATCCGCGTCCTCGATACGTACTGGTCCGACCATTGCCGCCATACGACGTTCATGACGAACCTGGACGACATTACCATCGAGCCCGGGCTGTACGCCAAACCCATCGAAGAGGCCTTCCGGAGTTACCTGGCGGCGCGGGACGAAGTGTACGGCAAGGACACAAAGCGTCCCATCACGCTCATGGACATGGCCTGCCTGGAAACGAAGAAACTGAAGAAAGAGGGCAAGTTCCCCGACAATGACGATTCGGAAGAAATCAACGCCTGTTCCATCGTCGTTCCCATTGAAGTGGATGGCAAGCGGGAAGAATGGCTGGTCATGTTCAAGAATGAAACCCATAACCATCCGACGGAAATCGAACCCTTCGGCGGTGCCGCCACGTGCCTCGGCGGCGCCATCCGCGATCCCCTGTCGGGCCGCGCCTATGTCTACCAGGCCATGCGCGTGACCGGGGCGGCGGATCCCCGCGTTCCCCTGGCCGATACCCTGCCGGGCAAATTGCCCCAGCGGAAGCTGACCATCGGCGCGGCCGCAGGCTACAGCTCCTACGGCAACCAGATCGGGCTGGCGACGGGCCAGGTCCAGGAGTACTACCACGACCGGTTTGTGGCAAAGCGTATGGAAATCGGCGCCGTCATGGGCGCCGCCCCGCGTTCGGCAGTGTATCGCAAACGGCCGGAACCGGGCGATGTCATCGTCCTTCTGGGCGGCCGTACGGGTCGCGACGGCATTGGCGGCGCCACGGGTTCTTCAAAGGAACATACGGTCCATTCCCTGGCGGACTGCGGGTCCGAAGTACAAAAAGGCAATCCGCCGACGGAACGCAAAATCCAGCGCCTCTTCCGGAACCCCGACGTGGCCCGGCTGATCAAGCGCTGCAACGACTTCGGTGCTGGCGGCGTGTCCGTCGCGATTGGCGAACTGGCTGACGGTCTATGCATCGACCTGGATAAAGTAACGAAAAAATACGCCGGCCTGGACGGCACGGAACTGGCCATTTCCGAATCGCAGGAACGCATGGCCGTCTGCATCGCCAAGGAAGACTGGGAGAGCTTCGCGGCCTTTGCGGACCAGGAAAACCTGGAAGCGACCATCGTGGCCGTCGTGACGGAAGAACCGCGCCTCGTCATGTACTGGCGCGGTGACAAGATTGTCGACATTTCCCGCCGTTTCCTCGATACGAACGGCGTGGCCCAGCATGCCAGGGCCGTCGTCGAAGCGATCCGGGGAGAGTCGGTGTTCGATGCTGTGCCGGCCGCCGTGGCGGACGCGCCGGACCTGCACGCGGCCTGGCTAGCCAATCTGGGCCGCCTGAACGTGTGCAGCGAGAAGGGGCTGGCCGAACGGTTCGACAGCACCATCGGCAGGGCGACCGTCCAGATGCCCTTCGGCGGCAAGACACAGCTGACACCGGCCGAAGGCATGGTCGCCCAGATCCCGGTCCTGCACGGACATACGGATGCGGCCTCCCTCATGGCCCATGGATATAACCCCGACGTGGCCTGCTGGAGTCCTTTCCACGGCGCCATGTACGCCGTGACGCAGTCCCTGGTCAAGGCCGTTGCCCTGGGCGCCAATCCCGATACGCTGCGCTTGACCCTGCAGGAATACTTCCAGTCCATGAAGACCGAAGCCGACTGGGGCCTGCCTGTGGCCGCCCTCCTGGGGGCCAACCTGGTCCTGGAAAAAATGGAAGTCCCTGCCGTTGGCGGCAAGGATTCCATGTCGGGCACCTTCAATGATGTCCTCCACGTGCCGCCGACCCTCGTGTCTTTCGCGGTCAACGTGATCGACGGCCGCAAGACCGTGACGAGTGAATTCAAGGCGGCAGGGGACAAGGTCATCTTCCTGAGCGTGCCGCTCCTCGATGGCGCCGTCCTGGACTTCGACGCGTTGCGCCGGAACTTGCGCCGTGTCCACGCCCTTGTGCTGGAAGGCCGGATTCGTGCCGCCGTCGCCGTGGAAGAAGGCGGTATCGCGGCCGAAGTGACCAAGATGGCCCTGGGCAACGGTCTGGGCTTCACCTTCCGCAAACCCTTCCCCCATACGGAGAGCCTGTTCTCCCTGCAGCCGGGCGGCATGCTGCTGGAAGTCGACGGGGACGCCGACACGGATACGCTTTTCGAAGGGCTGGACCAGCTGACCCTGGGTACGGTGACGGACCGTCCGGAAATCGTCCTCAACGATACGGTCTGGTCCCTGGCGGAACTGACCGACGCCTGGACGAAACCCCTGGACAAGATTTTCCCGGCCAAGGCGCCTGTCTCGGAAACGCCGGCAGACCTGCAGGACATGCCATTGTATCACGCGGAGACGCGGCGTGGGGCAGCTGTCAAGACGGTCCGGCCGAAGGTTTTCATCCCCGTCTTCCCAGGACAGAACTGCGAATACGATACGGCCCGCGCCTTTGAAAAGGCCGGCGCCGATCCCCATATTTTCATCGTCCGCAACCTGACGCCGGCAGCCATCGAAGAAACCGTGGCAGCCATGGTGCAGGGCATCGGCGACTCCCAGATCATTATGATTCCTGGCGGCTTCAGCGCCGGCGACGAACCGGATGGCAGCGGCAAGTTCATTGCCACCATGTTCCGCAATCCCCGCATTGCCGAAGCGGTCAACGCGCTGCTGCAGCGGCGTGACGGCCTCATGCTGGGCATCTGCAACGGCTTCCAGGCCCTGATTAAGCTGGGTCTCGTGCCGTACGGGAAAATCCGTCCCCTGTCGGAAGACGCGCCGACGCTGACGTTCAATACTATCGGCCGCCATGTTTCGCAGATGGTGCGGACCCGTGTCGTTTCCAACAAATCGCCGTGGCTGAGCCTCGTCGAGCCGGACGACGTCCATTCCATCGCCGTATCCCACGGCGAAGGCCGTTTCTACGCTCCGGCCGAAACCATTCGGGAACTCTTCCACAACGGCCAGGTGGCCACGCAGTATGTGGATCCGGAAGGGAAGCCGACCATGGCCAGCCCGGACAACCCGAACGGCTCCCTCTACGCCATCGAAGGCATTACGAGCCCCGACGGCAGGGTCCTTGGCAAGATGGGCCACAGCGAACGGTACCTGCCGGGCCTGATGAAGAATATTTACGGGGAAAAAGACCAGCATCTTTTCGAAGCGGGCGTGCGGTATTTCCAGTAAACCGTACGCAAGGAGCAAGGACATGGATCAGGAACAACACAAAAAAATAGCGTCGCTGGTCTTGCAGGTGGTCCAAAATCTGCAAAGCCATCCGGCGCAGTGGGTGAATCTCGCCAATATGGGCGGCGCCCTGGAAGCGGCTGGAATCCAGTACAGGGACTATGGGTTTGAGAAACTCCGGCCGTTCTTGGAAGCCTTTTCCGAAGTGCTCGTGTTTGACAATGACACAGAAGAAGGAAAAACGCCCGTATATTATGTGCGTCCGAAAGGAGAAGGCGAAGACCCCCTGACGCAAAACCCCTCCCAAGCAGACGCGGACAGGGAGACTGCCGCCCTCCGGCAGGACGGCAAGCTCCCTTCCAAGGACTCGTGGCTTTTCAAATGGGCCTATATCGAACCGTCCATGCTCCAGAAACTGGCGGGACTGGCGCTGGAAGAAAAATGGTACTATGGAAACGAACCAGGGCAGGAGCAGGAATCGCTTCCCATCTTGTATAACTATCTGGCCTATACGTTCAAACGGCTGAGTTTCGAGAAGAAAGTGCTGCTCGCGACCGATCCGGAACGAAACGAGGAGTATGCCGCGTTCAATACGGGCCTGGTGGACCGGAAATACGAGTACATCTACGCTCTGTTCAAGGAAAACGCAAAGTACAATTACTCTCCCTATTGGTATTTGCTGGACTTTGTCGTAGCCGGGGAAGACAGTGGGAAAACCCTGATCAAGGTATTCAACCCCCTGCCGGAACGGGCCGACTATTTCGAAAATAAGATCCAGAATATGTTGTATGACACGACGACGGGGGATTTGTATTGCGATTATATCCACATCATCACGGAGCGGACGGACCGGCTGCCGGAAGAATTTCTGGAAGATAACTGCCCTGCCGATTTCCTGACGATAGATGGCGTTTCCCTAGGGGACGTGTGCCGCCTTCCTGCCGGAGACAAGCGGAGGATAGCCTATTATCAGGCCTTGGGGGAAAAAATAAAGGACACCCAACGGGTGCTGAACCGCCTGAAAAACCGGATCGAGGACGCCGTCGAACTGGCGTTGAAGCGGGTGGAGTGGAACTACAAGACGGCGATTCCCATGTATTTCCCGACCCGGAATACGGGTTCTCTGCTGCTGCCTTTGTGCCTGTCCGATCCCCATCACGTGGATCTGGCGTTGGTGGTGGAACGGCAGCCGTCGGGGGCCTACCAGGGGCAGACGATTTTGCCCCTCGACCTGGCCTACAGTAACAGCAGGCTCGTGGCCCGGCCGGACAGCGACTGGTTGAAAACGGACGCGATTGTTGTCCGGGACGGACAAGCGAAGATGGAATGAGGGCTTCGTGTCCGGGAAGCAAAGAAAGAAGGCACCTCCCTGTGTGTCGGAGATGCCTTCTGTTTTTTTTGCGTTCCTGTGGCCGGGACTCGCCCCGTGCCCGTTCTTTTATTTGAGGTGGAACAGCATGTCACTGACGGGGTGGTTCCGGCTGGCCTTCGCCAGGTCTTTTTCCGTCTGCGTGTCCCGATACCCCGTTTGTTCGTCGTCCTCCAGGGCAATATGGCCTCGTTTGCTCTCGAAATCGTCGATAACCCATTTCAGGATTTGCTCGATTTCCTTGTTGACGGAGCGGCCGTTCCTTTCGGCGATGTATTTCATCTTCGCCATCACCAGGGGATGGATGCGGAGCGTAAAGCGGGATTGTTCCATTGCGCACATAGGGAAGCCTCCTTTGAATCAGGATTTTTGTGACGTCATTTCAATGCCATGTACCGACTCCATTATAAGTACTTTTCTCGAGTCTGGCAAGTGTGGTAAAATAATAATATGTGTCAGAAATTCCAAGTCAAAGGAGAGAATATACATTGTCTGAAGTTACGCATGAATTGAAATGGGAAGCAGCTAAAGCCGCCGCTGCGAAAGGCGGCTTTACTATTGTGGACGCGAAGTTCGTCCCCGAAGTCGATTCCCGGGTCTACCGCATGGTCCACGAGGTCAGCGGAGCCCGGCTCCTGTTCCTGGCCAACGACGATGACAACAAAGTCTTCAACATCGGCTTTCGGACGCCTCCGTCGGACGACACGGGCGTGGCCCACATCATGGAACATTCTACCTTGTGCGGTTCCCGGAAATACCCCGTGAAGGAACCCTTTGTCGAACTGGTCAAAGGATCGCTGAACACGTTCCTCAATGCCATGACTTATCCCGACAAGACGGTGTATCCCGTGGCGAGCCGCAACGACAAAGATTTCCGGAACCTGATGGACGTCTATCTGGACGCCGTCTTTTATCCGAACCTGCGGACGAATCCCTATGCCCTGAAGCAGGAAGGGTGGCACTACGAAATGCGGACACCGGAAGATCCGCTGGTCTACAACGGCGTCGTCTACAACGAGATGAAAGGCGTCTATTCTGCCCCCGATGCCCAGCTGGAATACTACGGCAAAAAGATTCTTTTCCCGGACACGACGTACCGCTTCGAGTCCGGCGGCCTGCCCGAGGCGATTCCGAACCTGACGCAGGAAGCCTTCGTCCAATTCCATGAAACCTTCTACAGCCCGGAAAATTCCTACATCTACTTGTACGGGAACATGGAGATGGCGGATACACTGGCCTACCTCGATACCTATTTGCGGGACTTTCCCAAGACAGGCCAGGTCCGTTCGGACATTTCGCTGCAGGCCCCGTTTACCAAGACCCGCGAATGGGAAGGTACGTACTCGGTGCCGGCCGGGGAGGAGGTCGCGGGCAAGACCTTCCACGAGGTCCAAATCGTCGTCAGCGATATGCGCGACTTGCGGACTACTTTCGCCATGAAACTCCTCGAGTCGGTCCTGCTCGAATCCGAATCGGCCCCGCTGCGGCGGGCTCTCCTGGACGCGGGGGTGGCAGCGGATATATCGGGCAGTTTCAGCGGCAGTATGCGCCAGCCGGTTTTCGCGGTCCGCGCTTCCGGCAGCGATCCGGATCGGAAGGAGGACTTTATCAAGGCGTTGTACCACAACCTGCAAAAAATCAGCCGCGAAGGCATCGACAAGGAGCTGCTGGAATCAGCCCTGAACGCGACGGAATTCAAGCTGCGCGAAGCGGATTTTGGCGCTTACCCGAAAGGCCTGATCTACGGTCTCGACCTGATGGACCACTGGATCTATGATGTCAATCCCATCCAGGCCATGGGCTACGAGTCCCTCTTGCGGGATATGCGGACCGCTATTGGCACGCGGTATTTTGAAACCCTGATCGAAACGAACCTTCTGGACAATACGCACCGCGCCATCTTGACGCTGGCCCCGGAACCGGGCAAGGAAGAACGGGAACAGGCGGCACAGGCACAGGCCCTGGCGGCCCGGAAGGCAACCCTGCCGGCGGAGGAGCTGGAACGGTACTGTCGGGAATGCGCGGAACTGCATCGCCGTCAGGGAATGCCGGATACGCCGGAGGCCCTCGAATCGATTCCGCTGCTGCGGCGCCAGGACATCGGCAAGACGGCGGAATGCCTCCGTGTGGAAGAAGAGCAGGCCGGCGGCGGGACCCTGTTGTATCAGGAGCTGCCGACCCATAAGATCGCCTACCTGAACTGGTATTTCGATGTGACCGGACTGGATCCGGCCTTCCTGCCGTACTGCAGCCTTTTGAGCGATGTGTTGGGCAAGCTTGATACGGACACTTGCACGTATGCGGAATTGTCCAAGTATACGGACATGTACACGGGCGGCATCGACTTGAATTTTGTTGCCATGGGGCAGGACGGGGATCCCGACCAATACACCCTGTCCTTTGTGGTGAAGGCGAAGTGCCTGACGCGGAACCTGCCCGAGCTGTTCCGCATCCTCCGGGCCTTCACCCTGCACACGCGCTTTGAGGACAAGGCCCGCCTGAAGGAACTCATCGGGCAGCTCAAGACCGACTGGGACAACAACTTCTTTGAACGGGGCCAGTCGGTGGCGCTGACGCGGCTCGGTTCCTATTTTTCCGCCTGTGCCCGCGTGACGGAGCAGGACTATTATTCCTACTATGCTTTCCTGAAGGAGTTGGCGGATCATCTGGACGAACGGCTGGATGAGACCTTCGCCAAGTTGCGCGAACTGGCGGGCTGGTTCTTCAACAAGACCCGCTATGTCCTGTCCTACAGCTGCGAAGCGGACGACAGAGAGGCGGTGCGCGCGGCGGCGCTGTCCTATGCGGACGAACTGTCCGAAAGTCCCGTGGCAGGACGCCCGGCCGTGCCGTTCCCGGCGCCGGGCCATAATGAAGCCATCGCCACGGCCGGCAAGGTCCAGTACGTGACGGCCGGCGGCAGCTTCCGCCAGCATGGCTACGACTATACGGGCGCCATGCTTGTCCTGGCGACCATGCTGCGGTACGAATACCTGTGGACCCATATCCGCGTCCAGGGCGGCGCCTACGGCGCCAATGCCAGCTTCGACCGGAGCGGGACCCTGGTCTTGTCCACATACCGCGATCCCCAGCTGACAAAGAGCCTTCAGGTCTTCGCCGGCTTGCCGGATTGGCTTCGTTCCGTCGCGTTGTCCGAACGGGAAATGACGAAATACGTCATCGGGACCATGAGTGGCGTCGATGTTCCCCTGACGAACTCCACCAAGGTTTCCCAGGCGGCCGTCCGCCGTTTCTGGCATGTCACGGACGCCATGCGGCAAAAGACCCGCGACGAGATCCTCAGCGTGACGCCGGAAGATATCCGCGCCCTGGCTGATGTGACAGAAGCCGTCCTGCAGGACCACCATCTCTGCGTCGTCGGGGGACAGGCCGCCATCGACGGGGCCCGGGACGAATTCGAGTCCGTCCTGAAGGCCTGAGGGCCCGGAAAAAGGCAACATTCCTGTTGACCGGAAGTGTAACAAACTTTATAATATAAATGTTATATTGTTTTATTTCAGATTCCCTGTTTAATCGTTGTGCTTCGGCATAAAAGAGTGTAGGTAGAGAGTGATAGGAGGAAACAGATGAAGAGTTACACAATGGACCTGGGCGGCAGACCGCTGACGCTGGAATTCGGCGAAGTCTGCAAACAGGCGAACGGCGGCCTGCTCGTGCGTTACGGCGACACGGTGGTGGTTGTGGCCGCGACCGGCACGAAGACTCCGCGGGAAGGCGTGGATTTCTTCCCCCTGACCGTTGATTTCGAAGAAAAGATGTATGCCGTCGGTAAGATTCCCGGCGGTTTCATTAAGCGCGAAGGCCGTCCGAGCACGCACGCCATTTTGACGAGCCGCCTCATCGACCGCCCGATCCGCCCCATGTTCCCCGAAGGGTACCACAATGACGTCCAGATCGTCGCCACGGCGGTGTCCGTCGATCCGGACAACGCCCCGGATATCCCGGCCATGATTGGCGCCTCCGCGGCCCTGTGCGTGTCCGATATTCCCTTCCTGGGACCCATCGCCGGTGTCCGCGTCGGCATGGTGGATGGCAAGTTCATTATCAATCCCACGCTGGAACAGTTCAAGGTCAGCCGCCTGAACCTGGCTGTTGCCGGGACGAAGGACGCCATTCTCATGGTCGAGGCCGGCGCCAGGGAAATTTCCGAACAGGAAATGCTGGACGCCATCTTCTTCGCCCATGAAAATATCCAGAAAATCTGCGCTTTCCTCAGTGATATCCAGGCGGAAATCGGCAAGCCGAAAATGGAATTCACGCCGATCCAGCCGCGGGAAGACCTGGTGAAGGAAATCGAAGAATACGGCGCCGCCAAGCTGAAGGACGCCCTCATGGACGCCAACAAGCTGGAACGGGAAGCCAATGTCGACAAGGTCAAGAAGGAAATCGCCGAAGTCTTCCTGGATAAGTATCCCGAAGAAAGCGCCGATGTGGCCTACGTTATCCAAAAACTCGTCAAGAAGATCGTCCGCCGTACGATTGCGGTAGACAAGATCCGCCCCGACGGCCGGGCCCTGGACGAAGTCCGGAAAGTCACTTGCCGTGTCGGCCTGCTGCCCCGTGTCCACGGTTCCTCCCTGTTCACCCGCGGACAGACCCAGATCCTGAACGCCTGCACCCTGGCACCGCTCCGCGAAGCACAGGTCATCGAAGGCCTGGGACCGGAAGAAATGCAGCGCTACATCCACCAATATAACTTCCCGCCGTACTCCGTCGGGGAAACGAAACCCCTGCGCAGCCCCGGCCGTCGTGAAATCGGTCACGGCGCCCTGGCGGAACGAGCCCTGCTGCCGGTTATCCCGTCGGAAGACGTCTTCCCGTACACCCTGCGTCTCGTGTCGGAAGTGCTCGAATCGAACGGTTCTTCCTCCATGGGTTCCGTCTGCGCCAGCACGCTGTCCCTCATGGACGCCGGCGTGCCCATCAAGGCTCCCGTGGCCGGTGTTGCCATGGGCCTCGTCAAGGACGGCGACTTCTTCACCATCCTGACGGATATCCAGGGCCTGGAAGACGCCCTGGGCGACATGGACTTCAAGGTAGCCGGCACGAATGACGGCATTACGGCCATGCAGATGGACATGAAGGTACACGGCATCAACCGCGAAATCTTCGAACAGGCCCTGGCGCAGGCCAAGAAAGGCCGCGACTTCATCATGGGCAAGATGATGGAATGCATCGCCGCGCCGCGGAAGGAACTGTCCCCGTGGGCTCCGAAGATTACGACCATTTCCATCGATCCCGACAAAATCGCGAAAGTCATCGGACCCGGCGGCAAGACCATCAAGAAGATTGTCGAAGAAACGGGCGCCAAGATCGACATCGAAGAATCGGGCAAAGTCTACATCGCATCTCCCGATTCCGACGCGGTGGAAAAGGCAATCCAATACATTGACGGCCTGACGGCGGAAGCCGAGGTCGGCAAAATCTACACGGGCAAGGTCACGCGCCTGATGAACTTTGGCGCGTTCGTCGAAATCCTGCCGGGGAAAGAGGGCCTGGTCCACATTTCCCAACTTTCTACGGAGCGTGTGGAGAAGGTGGAAGACGTCGTGTCCGTCGGCGACGAAATCGCGGTCAAGTGCGTGGAAATCGACAGCAAGGGCCGCATCAACCTGTCCCGCAAAGCTGTCCTCCAGGGACGTTGACCGGATGGGCGTACGCCCGAATCCCCGTTATATTGAAATCCCATTGCGAACCGAGGCCGCACGAAAACGTGCGGCCTTTTCGCGTTTTCTATGGTACAATGGAAGAGACCCGGGAACGGGTGCCGCGCGAAGGAGGTGTTACGATGAACCTGTATATCTGGAGACATAACAAGACTTATCATTCCCACAGCATGATCGACGAACCGTGTGTCCTCAATGAATTTTATCTGGATGCCCTGGCGGTCGTGGCAGCGCCGGATCAGGAGACGGCCCTGGCCATGCTGGAGGCCCGCGGCGAAGGCTGGCGTGTGGAAGATTTGCGGAAGCTGGAGCCAACGGTCCTGTCCCTGGACAAGGGAGGCGTCGTATTCACGCAGATCCGCGGCAGTTTCGACCACCTGTAAGGGCAGGGACCGTTCCCCCATTACGAAGAAGGAGAATTTTGCATGAAAGTACGTGGGTTTGAAAAAATCAGCCAATACCAAGACGTGGACCTGACCATGCCGGTCCGCAAGACCGAGACGTCCGCCGGCTACGATCTGTGCCTTGCGGAGGACGTGGACCTGGAACCGGGCGCGTCCGTCCTGGCAGCGACAGGCCTGAAGGCCTATATGCGGCCGGACGAATACCTGAGCATCCATATCCGCTCCAGCATGGGCATCAAGAAACATCTGCGCCTGCTGAACAGCGTCGGCATCGTCGACGCCGACTATTACAACAACCCGGATAACGAAGGGCATATCCTGATCGCCTTGGAGAATACGGGGAAGGAAGCCGTCCATCTGGCCAAGGGGGAACGGGTAGCCCAGGGGATTTTCTCCAAATACCTGGTTACGGACGATGACAGTGAGTCGGCGAAAGAAAAACGGAGCGGAGGCTTTGGCAGCACGGGGCGCCAGTGATATGCGGCGGATACGACGGGAGAATCGCATCCCGGATTCCCAGAAAATGTTTGACAGCGGAATTTCCCCGTTCTATAATATGGGCAAGTCTTTTGATAGAGGCGCGGCGTTCAAGAGTATCCTGCGGAGAGGCATCGGTGAGGCAGGCGAAAGGGGACGCTGCCGAAGGGACCGGACCGTCGGGTTCTGTCTACTGGGCCTGCCGTGAACAATGACAGGACTGTCGCTGCCGCGCGGCAGCGGAGAGCTATCTCAAACTGCGGATATTTTGGACCGTTGGGATAACTCTCAACGGTCTTTGTTTTTCTCCAAAGTTTTCACGGAATTTTTCATGGAATCACAAGGAAAGGATGGACTGCAGATGATCAAGGTATTGGTAAACGGAGCCCTGGGACGTATGGGCAGTGAAGTCGTCAGGGCGGCTTTCCACGCGGAAGACATGGAACTCGTTGGGGGCGTGGACCCCACCGGGGCCGGCAAAAAGCTCCTGCTCCCCGACGGGACGGAAGGGACGTTGTACACGGATCTGTCGGAGGCCTTGGAGAAGGCCCAGCCAGACGTGGTCGTCGATTTCACGAGACCGGCCGTGGTCATGGATTCCCTGCGGGTCATCCTGGGCAAAGGCGTCCGCGCTGTGGTCGGCACGACCGGGTTTACGGACGAACGGCTCGCCGAAGTGAAGGTCCTGGCGGACGCGAACCATACGGCCGCCCTTATTGCGCCGAACTTTTCCCTGGGGGCTGTGGTCATGGTCAAACTGGCCGTGGAAGCGGCCAGGTATTTTCCGGACGTGGAAATCATCGAAAAGCATCACGACCAGAAACTGGATGCGCCCAGCGGCACGGCCATCTTGACGGCGCAAAAGATTGCTGAGGTGCGGAAAGCCCACCGACAGGGCCATCCGGACGAAAAAGAAACCCTGGCGGGCTGCCGCGGCGGAGATTACGAAGGCATCCGCCTGCACAGCCTCCGCCTGCCTGGCTATGTGGCGTCACAGGAAGTCGTCTTCGGCAGCCAGGGGGAAACCCTGAAAATCATCAACGATCCCGTCAACCGTGAATGTTATATGCCCGGTGTCCTCCTGGGCTGCCGCAGGATGATGGAGCGGCAGGGCCTGGTGTACGGCCTGGACCAGCTGCTGGATTGAGCTCCGCGGCAGAGGACGGAAAGAAACAGAGAGGAGAGACGACGAGATGAAAAAATACAACGTGGCCATCCTGGGCGCTACGGGCGCCGTAGGCACAGAGTTCCTGAAATTGATCGAAGAACGGGAGTTCCCCTTCGCGGAACTGCGGCTTCTGGCTTCCCAACGGAGCGCCGGCGCCAAGCGGACGGTTTGCGGCAGGGAATACACGGTGGAGGAGGCGACGCCCGATTCCTTCCAGGGGATGGACATCGCGCTCTTTGCCGGCGGCAGCATTTCCAAAGAATTTGCGCCGTACGCGGTGCAGGCCGGTGCCGTCGTCATCGACAATTCCAGTACCTTCCGCATGGACCCCGACGTGCCGCTGGTCGTGCCGGAAGTCAATCCCCAGGACATCCTGTGGCACAAGGGGATTATCGCCAACCCGAATTGTTCCACGATTATCATGGCTATGGCCCTGAAGCCCCTCTATGACCTGGCCCGCATCAAACGCATCGTCGTATCCACGTACCAGGCCGTCAGCGGCGCCGGGAAAGAGGGCATCGATGAATTGACGGACGAAACGAAGGCCTATGCCGAAGGCCGGGAAATGGTTCCGCGCATCCTGCCGTCAGCAAGCCTTCCGAAACATTTCCCCATCGCTTTCAACCTTATTCCCCAGATTGATGTGTTCCTGGACAACCTGTACACCAAAGAAGAAATGAAGATGGTGAACGAGACGCAGAAAATCTTCGGGGATTCCGCCATGGGAATCACGGCGACGACGGTCCGTGTTCCTGTCTACCGCAGCCACTCCGAATCGGTCAATGTCGAGTTCGAACACGATTTGGACCTGGCGGATATGGCCAAAGCCATCGACGCGTTTCCGGGGATCCGCATGATGGACAATCCGTCGGAGCAGGTCTATCCCATGCCGCTCTACACGTCCGGGGACAACGACTGCTACGTCGGACGCCTGCGCCGCGATTTCTCGCAGGCGAACACCTTCAATTTCTGGGTCGTAGGCGACCAGATCCGCAAGGGGGCCGCCCTCAATGCCCTCCAGATTGCCGAAGTGATGATTCGGAACGGCTGGCTGGAACGCTGACAGGCGGGGACCGGGCTTATGAAAATACTCGTGCAAAAATTTGGCGGTACGTCCGTCCGGACGCCGGAAGCCCGTCAGACCGCCATCGGCAAGGTAAAAAAAGCCCTGGCCGACGGGTATACGGTAGCCGTCGTCGTATCGGCTATGGGCCGCTCCGGCGAACCGTACGCGACGGATACGCTGCTCCGGCTGCTGCGGGCGTCGAATCCCGACGCGGCAGGTCATGAGACGGACCTGCTCCTGTGCTGCGGGGAAATCATTTCGGCCTGCGTCTTCGCGGCGGAACTGCAGCGCGCCGGCTTCCCGGCCAGGGCCATGACGGGCGGTCAGGCGGGCTTCGAGACCGACGATGCCTACGGGTCGGCCCACTTGCTGCGCGTCGATCCGCGGCCGGTCATGAAAATCATGGCCCAAGGCCTGATTCCTGTCATTTGCGGGTTCCAGGGCATGAGCCGTCCCGACGGGCAGCTGACCACCCTGGGACGCGGTGGCAGCGATACGTCGGCGGCGGCCCTGGGCGTGGGCCTGAAAGCCAGCGCGGTGGAAATCTATACGGATGTGGACGGGATTATGACGGCGGATCCACGGCTGGTCGACCATCCGCGGATTATGCCGCGCATTTCCTACGGCGCCTGCTGCGAATTGGCGGAGCAGGGCGCGAAGGTCATCCACCAGCGGGCGGTGGAAATCGCCCAAAAGGGGAACATTCCCCTGTATGTCAAGTGCACCTTCGACGACGCGCCGGGGACGCTGGTCACGAATGTGGGCAGCGTGGCCGAACAGGTTTCCGTCGAACCGCGCAGCTTTGTCAACGGCATTACGTACATTAGGGACCTGACGCAGTACCGAGTTACCCTGGATGGCGCCAGGGCGGGGCAGGAGCTGTTCCAGAACCTGGCCGATGCCGGCATCAGCGTCAGCTGTCTGAATCTTTCCCCCACGGAGTCCATGTTTTCCGTGTATAGGGACAAGGCGAGCGCCTGCGCGTCCGTCCTGGCGGCGAAGGGCTTTACGTTCCGGCAGAATGACCGGTGCGCCAAAGTGTCTGTTGTAGGGATTTCCGTGCGCGGCATGCCGGGCCTGATGGCGTCTTTCGTCAACGCCCTGAACAGGAAGGGCATCGAAATCTTGCAGACTGTCGATTCCAATACGTCGATTTCGGCCATTATCAAGGAAGAAGCCCTGAAGGACGCCGTCGTGTCTCTGCATGAGGCATACGGGCTGAATCGGTGATTCCATCAACAATCCGGCAGGACCGGGCATAAAAGGAGAGAAAAACATGAAAAAGCCTTATTTCGGAAGATTGCTGACCGCTATGGTAACGCCCTTTGACGAAAGCGGTGTCAATGTGGAGGCGGTCAAAAAATTGGTGGACTGGTGGCTGGCCCATGGGACGGACGGCCTCGTGGTGACCGGCTCGACGGGGGAAGCGGCGACCATGTCCGTAGAGGAGAAAAAGCTCCTCTGGACGACAGTGGTGCAGTATGTGGACGGCCGCGTACCGGTCATCGCCGGGACAGGCAGCAACAGCACAGCCGGTTCCATAGAAATGACAAAGCTCGCTGAATCCTGCGGCGTGGACGGCGTCCTGATTGTGGGCCCGTACTACAATAAACCGACGCAGGAAGGGTATTATCGCCATTTCAAGGCCATTGCGGACAGCACGTCCTGCAAGGTCATCCTGTACAATGTCCCGGGTCGGACGGCGGCCAATGTGGCTCCGGCAACGGTCGCCCGCACGGCGGCAGCCTGCCCCAATGTGGTGGCCATCAAAGAAGCGGCCGGCCGGGTCGATCAGGTGGCGGAACTGTACCGTCTGCTGCCGGAAGACTTTACCATTTACAGCGGCGATGATGGCCTCATCCTGCCGTTCCTGTCCGTCGGCGCGTCGGGCCTGATTTCTGTCCTGAGCAACGTGGACGGCGAAATCCTCCAAAATCTGATGCAGGCCTATGAAGAAGGCCGCGTCAAGGAGGCGGCGGATCTGAACAAAAAGATGGTTCCCCTGGCGGAGGCCATGTTCGTCGAAACCAATCCGATTCCGGTCAAGAAGGCCGTGTCCCTCGTGACAGGCATCGATTGCGGCGATCCGCGCCTGCCGCTGACGCCGCTCAGCGAAGGGGCGCTGGCCAAAATGACGGCGGTCCTGCGCAAAAATGGCCTCTTGCCCTGAGCAGGCCTACCATGGCGCCGCCGGAGGCTGCTTTTTCGGCCCTGCAGGTTGGCTTGTGCCGCGGCGGCAGGAGAAATATCCGAAAAGAGTTTGCAATTTAGCGTAAAATAGCTTATAATTTTGCTACACACTGAGACTGACATCTGCCTGTCCTGTTTTGGGAGAACTCGGGACGGGCAGGTGCCCGTGTCAGATTTAAGCGTATTCTGTACCTTCGGGTTGGGATACGTTTTTTTATTTCCCAGGCCGTGTTATAATGGGCCAAGAGGTGTCCCCGCGGGAGGGGGCCGCGCTCCGGACAAGTCGGTCCGCGAGAGAGGAAAATGGGAAAGGATGGACAAGATGGAAGAATTTATTTCGTTAGGCAGTGTCGCCCCCAAGGCGTCCCTGTATGAGGGAGCGGAAGCCGTTGCCCTGCTGCTGTGCCGGGAATGCGTGCCCGAACTGGCCGGGACAGGCCTGCCCAAGGATCTGCAGGCTGCCGTGTTGTACGCCGTCGACAAGGATGTCACGGTCACGGACAAGGGGAAAGTGACGGAACTTGTCCTGCCGCGGGGGGACCGCTTTGTGCGTCTCGTCCTCGCCGGCGCCGGCAAGGGCCGGGAATGCACGCCCACAAATCTGCGCCGGGCCGCGGGCAATGCCGTGCGGATCCTCGTCCGGCACGGCGTGACCAACGCGATCGTGGCCGGCCCGGTCCTGCTGCACCCGGCGCGGAACCATTATCTGAAGGCGGTGGTAGAAGGGCTGCTGCTGGGCAGCTACCGCTTTGACAAGTATAAATCGGACAAAAAAACGCCGAACCCGTTGTCCATCAGTATAGTCAACGGGGTGGATGGCGCGCTGGGAGCACTTTCGCAGGGAATGATCACGGCGTATGCTATCGGCCATGCGAGGGATCTCGCCAACGAACCGGGCAACGTGATCAATCCGGAAGTCCTGGCGGAAGAAGCGGAAGAGGTGGCGGAAAAGTACGGCCTGGACGTCGAAGTGCTGACGGAACGGGAGATGGCCCAAAAGGGCATGAATGCCATCTTGGCCGTCGGGGCCGGCAGTATCCATCCGCCCCGCCTGGTGACGCTGACGTACCGCGGGGCCGGCGACGCGCCGTTCCTGGCGTTTGTCGGCAAGGGGATCACGTTCGACAGCGGCGGCATTTCCCTGAAACCGGGGGTCGGCATGGGGGAAATGAAGGACGACATGAGCGGCGCGGCCGCTGTCCTTGGTGCCATGCAGGCCATTGCTTCCCTGCAGATGAAGGTCAACGTCCTGGGCATCCTGGCCTGCGCGGAAAACATGCCGTCCGGTTCGGCCCAGCGCCCCGGGGACATTGTGACGGCAGCCAATGGCAAGACCATCGAGGTGGTGAATACCGACGCGGAAGGCCGTATGGTTTTGGCCGATGCGGTCTGGTACGCCGGGGAGAAGGGCGCCACGGAAGTCGTGGATATCGCTACCCTGACGGGAGCTGTCATTATCGCCCTGGGCGAAGATATTTCGGGAATTGTGGCCAACGATGACAATCTGGCCATGGCGGTCAAACTGGCAGGACACCGGGCCGGCGAGGAATGGTGGCAGCTGCCCCTCCTGGAAAATGCCGACGAACTCCTGGCCAGTTCCTGCGCCGACTATAAGAACAGCGCCGGACGTCCGGCCGGAACGATTACGGGCGGCGCCTTTATCGGGCACTTCGTGAAGCCGGGGCTGCCCTGGGCCCATCTGGATATCGGCGGCACGTCGACGGCCAAGAAGACCCACGGCCACCTGGTGGAAGGCTGTACGGCCTTCGGGACGGCGACCCTTATCGAATACGCAAAGAGCCGGCAGGTGCTGCCATGACGGCACCGTTATCCGGGAGCGCCCTGGCGGATCTCCACCTGCACAGCACGTTCTCCGACGGAATCCTGACTCCGGAGGAGTTGGCGGAACAGGCGGCCCAGGGCGGTATCGCCGTGCTCGCCCTGACGGACCACGATACACTGCGGGGACTGCCGCCCATGGCGCGGGCCCTGGCGGCCCGGGGAATCCGCTTTATCCCCGGCGTGGAACTGAGCACACGCCTGGAAGGACGCCAGGTCCATATCCTGGGCCTCGGCATCCGGCAGGACGATGGCGAATTGGAAACACGGCTGGCGGAAGTGCGTGACGCCCGCCGGATCCGGCTGAAAAAAATCCTGGCGAAGGTGCGCGCCCTGGGCCTCGACATCGAGATGGCGCCGCCGGCCGACGGTATGCGCGCCGTCGGCCGGCCCCATGTGGCGCGGGCCTTGGTAGCCGCGGGGTATGTCCGGGACGTGCAGGAAGCATTCGACCGCTATCTGGGCGAGGGCAAGCCGGCCTATGAGCCGCAGCCGAAGATGTCCCCGGCGGAAGGGGTGGCACTGATTCACCGGGCCGGCGGCCTGGCGGTGCAGGCCCATCCCGAGGAAGTGGGGAACCGGGAGCTGGTCCGAAGTCTCCTGGCGATGCTGCCCTATGACGGCGTGGAAATCTGGCATCCGTCCGCCGACGGGGAGGCACAGGCTTTCTGGCGGCAGGAAGCGGCGCGGAGGGGTCTCCTGGTGACGGGCGGCAGTGATTTCCATGGCAACGCCGGCCGGTTTCCGGACCGTCTGGGCCTCTGGAAGGTTTCCGTCCGGAGCGTACAGGACATCTTGCGGCGTTTTGGCCTGTTGTGACACCAATCGGCGCTGTTTTTCAACCAGTCGGAAAATTTTATGCAAATTCCGTCCCCAAGTATGGTATGATAATGCTAGTGAGAAGGGTGAAGGTGGATTGGAATGGAAGTTATTGCCTTTGTAGGCCCCAGTGGTTCCGGCAAGAGCCATCGCGCCATCGGTGTCGCCCACCAGTACAACTGTCAGGGCATTATCGATGACGGCCTCCTGATCGAGGGCGCGAAAATCCTCGCCGGCACGTCGGCGAAGAGTGAGCAGAACCGGGTACAGGCTGTCAAACGCGCTATTTTCTATGACGACGCCCACGCGTCGGAAGTCCGGCAGGCCATGGCCCGCTCCGGAATCCGGCGGCTGCTGATCCTGGCGACGTCGGACAAGATGATCGACAAGATCACGAAACGCCTGAGCCTGCCCAAACCGCTGAAGACCGTGTATATCACGGAAATCGCTACCAAGCAGGAAATCAAAAAGGCTCACGAAGCGCGGCTCCGGTATGGCAAACACATTGTGCCGGTTCCGACGGTGGAATTAAAGCAGCACTTTGGCGGATTCTTCGCGAACCTGCCGTACAATCTTTTTTCCAAGAACCGGAAAATCCGGGAGGACAGCCGCTCCATCGTTCGCCCGGCTTTCAGCTACTACGGGCTGATCCTCATTTCCGACTATGTCATCGAGGATATTATCAACCTCATTGTGGAGCGCATGGTCGGCGTGGCGCGGATCAACTACATTCATGTCCGGCGGCGGTCGGACAGCCGGGGGCTTTCAGTTCATGTGGAGCTGATTTTTTATTACGGCGTCAAAGTCTTCGAAGTCTCACGAATCCTGCAGCAAAAAATCAAGAAAAAGATTGAACACATGACGGGCATGCAGGTCCAGAAAGTGAACATCTCCGTCCGCAGCCTGGAATTACGGCGCGCGGAAGGGGAGGCAGAGTAGGGAGGGATCCGGCCGTCCAGGCTGTGTATACTGGTTCCGTCAATTCCCAATGTTTGGAAATAGCAGAGGAGGGAATGCATCTTGAAGATTCACGAGTATCAGGCAAAGGAAATCATGAAGTGGTACGGTATCGACGTGCCGAACGGCCGGGCGGCATTCAGCCCGGAAGAGGCAGCCCGTATCGCGAAAGACCTTGGTTCCCCTGTGGCTGTGGTCAAAGCACAGATCTATGCCGGTGGCCGGGGTAAGGCCGGCGGGGTCAAATTGGCCCACACCATCGACGAAGTGAAGTATTTCGCTTCGCAGCTCCTGGGGAAAAGGCTGGTGACGCACCAGAACGGCCCGGAAGGCACGGTGGTCAACCGCCTCCTGATTGAGGAAGGCATCAACATTGTCAAGGAATATTATCTGGGCATGACCATCGACCGAGATTCCGCCCGCATCGTCATGATGGGGAGCGCCGACGGCGGCATGGAAATCGAGACGGTGGCGAAGGAGCATCCGGAGCACATCGTCTACGAGTACATCGATCCTACGGCAGGGCTCCAGCCGTTTCAGGCGAGGCGCATGGCGTACCGCATGAAGTTCCCTGAATACGTCATCAGCAAAGTCGCGAAGACCATGGAGAACTTGTACCAGCTCTTCGTGGACAAGGATTGCTCCCTGGCGGAGACGAACCCGCTCGTCCTGACGGCGGATCACCGTATCGTGGCAGCCGACGCCAAGCTGAACTTCGACGACAGCGCTATTTACCGGCATCCCGAAATTTACGCCCTGCGCGACGAAAGTGAAGAAGATCCGAAAGAACGCGACGCGGCGAAGGCTTCCCTGTCCTATATCAATTTGGGCGGTGATGTCGCCTGCATGGTCAACGGCGCCGGCCTGGCCATGGCCACGGTCGACCTGATCAAGTTCTACGGCGGGGAGCCGGCGAACTTCCTCGACGTCGGCGGCGATTCCACGGTGGAAAAGATTGCCGAGGCGTTCCGCATCATGCAGTCCGACGATCAGGTACACAGCGTTTTCGTCAATATTTTCGGCGGCATCAACAAGTGTGATGTCATCGCGGGCGGTATCGTGGAAGCGGCGAAAGTCGTCGGCCTGAAGGTTCCCGTCATTGCCCGTCTGGATGGCACGAACGTCGAAGCCGGACGGAAGATCCTCCGTGAAGCCAACCTTCCCATGGTTCATGCCATGGAAAAGATGGAAGAAGGCGCCGAACTCGCAGTGAAACTGGCTGCCGAGACGAAGGCGAAACTGGCGGAAGGGAAGGAGGCGTAATCATGTCCGTTTTTGTGAATAAAGATACGAAGGTCCTGGTGCAGGGGATTACGGGTCACCAGGCCAAATTCCATACGAAAGTCGCCCTGGATTACGGTACGAACATCGTGGCCGGCGTCACGCCCGGCCACGGTGGGGAAATGGTCCTTGGCGTTCCTGTCTTCAACACCGTTTCCGACGCAGTGGAAGCGACGGGCGCGACGGCCTCCATCATCTATGTACCGGCCCGTTTCGCGGCGGACTCTATCATGGAAGCCGTCGATGCCGGCCTGGATTTCGTCTGCTGCATCACGGAACATATCCCGGTCCTGGATATGATCAAGGTACGGGCGTACCTGAAGGGAAAGAAGACAATCTTCCTAGGGCCGAACTGCCCGGGAATCCTGACCGTGGACGAGTGCCGTCTGGGCCTGCTGCCGACCTACATTAACAAGAAGGGGCACGTGGGGGTTATCAGCCGTTCCGGCACCTTGACGTACGAAGCGACGTACCAGCTGACGCACGCAGGCATCGGTCAGACCACCTGCGTCGGCCTGGGCGGGGACGCTGTCAAGGGCATCGACTTCATCGACGCGCTGGACGCCTTCAACAAGGATGACGA